>OKRQ01000001.1_pt1 | contig 43139 bp, 50 predicted proteins | sample 1601101 | NCBI WGS metagenome assembly OKRQ01 (sample SAMN07581548, study PRJEB24739) | freshwater metagenome | place: Singapore | collected 2015-04
GTTTCCCAGTCACGATAATAGGGGGGTGGGGGTAGGCGGGAGTAAGCAAGCAAAAAGTATTAGAGCTTTTGAACTGCGATGATTCAAATAGGTAGAGACAAAAAAAAAGTTACCCCCCCCCTACTACATAGTACAAACGGGTCTAAGCCATAGCCTGATTGAGTTTTATTGATTTTAAAATGGTGTTTTTTATACTCTAAAATGTTAAAACCCTTGATATGATTGAGTTTTATTGATTTTGGAATGAGTAGTACAGTTTTTTAGTCCCAAAAATGCGATGATTCAAATGGGTAGATACAAAAAAAATAAAGTTACCCCCCCTACTACATAGTACAAACGGGTCAAAGCTATACCCTGATTGAGTTTTATTGATTTTAAAATGGTGTTTTTTAAATCTTAAAACGCTAAAACCCTTGATATGATTGAGTTTTATTGATTTTGGTATAAGTAGTACAGTTTTTTGATAATCAAAAAAGTAGTTCAAATTAGAGATTCTAAAGTTGCAGTATTTTTCGCTCAAATTAAGATTGACTTTCCACTTAAAGATTTGATTTAATTATGCCCGAAACTTTGCCTAAGACTTCTATAATTGCCCAATTTTTAGATGAAGGGGAACCATTAGGTACTTTAATGCTAGATGGGACAGAATATAAAATCACAGCCCCTGAAGATTTATCTGAAGCCGAATATATTGAATATTTTCAAGCTAGAGCAGAAGCTATGGATGTTTTGCTTAGTGTTTACGGTGTTGAAAATGAAGATGGAGAACTAATACTTGAAAAAAGTGTAGGTGCTTCGGATTCAGTAAAAAAAGCTAAATTAGAAGCTTTAATGTATAAACCTGCCCGTCGAATGGTAGAAGCATTATTAGGAGTACCGGCTGGGACATTTAAACGAAAAAGAAGTAAAACAGTGATGTCATTATACAATCATTGTCAACAACTTTTAGAAGAAAAACAAACTGTCGAACCAGTCATCAAAAAAGAAGGTGTAGAGGAAGATTTAGAAGTCCCTTTGGGTGGGAAAATCGAGCAAGAGTAGTGAGATATGTTAACACTCTTATCGATTGTCTACCAATATTTTATAGTTTTGGTATTTCTAGATTAGAACTTTTAAAAATGCGCCATTGGGAAGTTCTAGAAATCATATCAGGACACTATAAACATCGTGCTAGATTAGTGCTTGATTTGACCGATGCTGTAGCTTTAGGGGCTGGATGGGGTGATGCAGAATCTAAAGAACAAATGCAACGTAATTTAGTGGATAAAGCTGGATTCCCTCGTCGTAAAACGAAAGTACCTAAAAAGTTCACAGGAAAATCTTGGACTTCTGATTTGATGACTATGGTTTAAAGTTCAAGCCCAGCCCTTTTAGAACGGTCAATATGCCAATGATGTTCACCCTTTGAAAACAAATAGCCAAATTAAGCAAAATGGAATGTCTAAACTAATTAAATTAACGAATCCTGAAGAAGTTCCTGAGTTAATAAAAGAGGCTATTTGTTATTATAGGGGTTGTTTTCCTCAATATTCAGATGCTGAAATAGCCAGACGAGTGAATAAAAATCTTGATTGTATATCTATAGACGAAAAACTTGTTTTAGAAATTTTAGAATTAGAGCCAGACCGTCTTTTTAAACATAAATTTGGCGGTGCAGAATCTGTAAAATTGGGGATACTTTTAGGGGAACTAAAATTTTCAACGTTACACTCTAGAGTCAAATTTTTAACCGATATAATGATAATGGGTAAAGAAGGATATGAAGAACAAAGAGCCACTAACAGAGGTGATATTGTAACTTTAACAGCTAAAAACCTAAATGCCTCATTAGAAGCACATAAACAATTAGGAATGATTCTAGAAAAAGTTGAAGCTCTGACTGAACGAGAGGAAGAAGTCTTTTTAGAAGTTGATGTTTACCCACAATTTTTACCCACATCGAACCTAGCTTCTAATGAAGAAGACGAAGTTTTGAACTAAAACACACCTCGCCCATTTCAAGATTAATCCTTCTATTAAAACCTACCAAATGGTCAACATTGCAAAAGGTCTTAAACCCAAGAACCACTCGCAAGCAAAATTCTTACAGTCCATTCGAGAAAATACCATAACTTTAGGGATTGGTGAAGCTGGTACAGGAAAAACGTTATTAGCCATGTATGCGGCTATTTTAGCTATAAATAATCCTGAATCGCCTATTGATTCTATTCTTTATGTCAGACCATTTGTTAATGAACCAGATGAACAAGATATTGGGGCTTTGCCAGGAGAATACGAGGAAAAAATTGATTTATTAGGACTTCCTCTTTGGACTAATTTATCTGAAATTTGTTCCCCTGATGAGCTTAGAAAGTTTAAATCCAGATTAGAAATTTCACATATTGGAAAACTTAAAGGGGCATCACTATCTAACACATTTATTATTTTTGATGAAGCAGAAGATGCGACTCAAAGACTATTTAATTGTGTAATCACTAGAATATCACACGGTTCAAAACTTGTTATTATCGGCGACCCATCCCAAAGTAGTCTTCAATGTGGAGGCTTTTTTCATATTGCGGCACATAGACTATTTAATATTCCAGATGTTGGCATTGTTTGGTTTCCTAAAGGTTCGTGCGTAAGACACCCTATAATTCCTCATGTTTTATCTGCTTTAGCGGCTTAACCCAAAAAAAAGGTTGCCAACTTTTGTTGGCAACAGTTCACCTTAGTTTAGGGTAGAAAATGAAAAAACTTAACGGAAATCGCCGTCTCCTCGAATAGTACCCGCATTTTTGCGTTTTGTCAACTTATTAGTATTATCGTCCATGACAGTTTTCAAATCACTATTCATGTCATAGGCGAGTTCATCAATTATCAAAAACATAATGAATAGGTAGGATTCACAAAAAACTTGTAAAAGAGACAAGTCTTGATAATTAGAATCACCACGAACATATTTTTTGATAAGTCCTGCTAATGTTCCCGACGCAAAATTAAGAGCCATATAAGTCCTGAACAAATCAGATTCTTCAAGACTTTTAGTTGACACAGAATCTAGATAATTTTGAACATTAACTATAAAACCTTCGACAGAGCGATAACCAAGGTGAATACACAAACGACTTACATAGTAAAGAATATCGCCTAGTTCTAAAAGCAACTTGGTTCGTTCTAAGTCTAAAACACTTTCTTCGATTTCTAACACACCTTCTTGAAAACCAACAAGCAAGGCAAAAGAGTCGTTAGCAAATTCGTTAATCTCACTAATTAAACCGAGAGTGACGTATTCCAGTGATTTGTCTGAAGGATATACGACGGTGGTATTTGTGAACTCCCAGTAAGAAGTTAGTGCATTAACAAAGCCATTGTCGATAGATTGACGCATAATTTAATGGAGTCTAAATTTAGTTAGACCTAGTATAGCACCTAAAAAAAAATTTGTCAAGGGGGGTTTGAGAATCTGTGAGATTAGGCTCAAAGTTTCGCCCATTATTTAGCTGAGAGTTTCGATTAACTTTGAATTAAGTTTTGGATGTTAAAAAAGGATAAAACATTAAAGTTATATTTGCACCCCGGTCAACAAACAGTATTTGTTAGTCCTAAAAGATTTAAAGTATTGGTGAGTTCCCGTAGATACGGTAAATCGAGACTCATGTTGACAATGATTATCGATAAGGCACTCAATTATAAAGGGGCGTATGATAAAGCATCACCGCCGGTAGTTTTATTAGGAATGCCATCTTTAAAACAAGCCAAACAAATTCATTGGAATCCTTTAGTAAAATTATTAGAGGGGCATCCTGGAATCGAAAGAATCTATAAATCTGAATGTAGAATTTCCTTTAAAGGAAACAAACCAGATATAATTTTAAGGGGTTTAAATGAGGACAATGGGGACAATTGTAGAGGGTTAAAAATTTATTTCGCAGGATTAGATGAAATGCAAGACATTAAACCTATAGCATGGACGGAAGTAATTATGCCAGCATTAATTGATACAAAAGGGTCATGTGCTTTATTGACAGGTTGTGTGGCTCCTAACACCTTTGTCTTACCAAGACAAGGCATGACAGAAATTGTTGAATTTAATCAGGATAGTTGTGCAAAAGAGTATCAACCGCTACAAGACGTTGAGCTTTATGGACTCAATAATGAATTTCATAAAGCAGATTCTTTTTTTAATAATGGATATAGCGATACCAAAATCATCACATCTTCTTTTGGATTCACATTAGAAGCTACTTTAAACCATCCTATTTGGACAAAAAATGGCTGGAAAAAAATGGAAGAACTGAAAGAGGGTGACACAGTGGCTATAGCACATGGTATGAACATTTGGGGTAATAAAGACCCTATAGATGGTTTCAAAATCAAAAGACAATATGTGCCTAAAACAAAAGGTTGGCTACAACCTAATCAAGGGATGACCAAAGATTTTGCCTATTTTCTTGGTCTATGGTCATTTCAAGGAACCAACAAAAAACAAAATGGTAAGTCTTACATTAGCGTAAAAACTACTACTCAACAAATAAGAGAGTTTTTAGAAAGTGGTAAGATTTTAGGGGCTATATTTAAACAAGATGAAGGAAATGTTTGGTCGTATGTAGATAATGATTTAGTAGAGTTACTAAAGCATATAGGGATGTCCACTGTAAGCCGAAGAAGAAGAACCTTACCATTATGGTTGTTTCAAGGGCGTAAATCTTGGGCTATCTCTTTTATTCAAGGGTTTATGGACATTGCTGGTTCAATTGGTACTACAGGTAACAGAGTATCAAAAATTATTCATTTCACTTGTAATAAAACATTAGCTCAACAATTTCAATTGTTACTTTCTAACTTAGGTGTAATTGCAAAAGTTTTTTCATTACCGCATGACCCTGAAATGGCTCAATTAGAACTAACTGGTTCACATTTTGATACTTATTGTGAATTAATTGGTTTTGGGTCTGATAACAAAAAAACAAGTAGTCTAGGAGTACAAAAGTTAAACCCACCCGATGAACCTTTTAATTCTGATGACTATTTTTGGGACACTATAGAATCAATTAGTGACTCTGAAAATCAGACTTACGATTTTACAGTACCGAATACAAATTCTTTCTGGAGTAACGGGTTTATTAGTCATAATACACCTAAAGGTTATGGAACGTTCTTTCACAGTTTGTACGAAAATGGTGATAAATACAAAGATTGGGGTGCTTTTCATCGTACAATTTATGACAACCCCTTTATTCCTCGTGAAGAAATTGAACGTATAAAAGAATCTTTACCAGAAAAAGTATTTAGACAAGAATGTTTGGCTTCTTGGGAAAATTTTGATGGTCAGATTTTTTCTTCCTTATCTACTGACAATATTATTCCTGATGAGAATTTACCTACTTACTTTGAACAAGTATATTTAGGTGTTGACTGGGGTGATGTCAATCCTGCTTTAGTTGTGGTGGGTAAAATGGGTAACACTTACTTTATTATTGATTTCTGGGAAAATCCTAACCCTAATACTGCCATTGAACAACGAGTTCATAACGACAAAGCTCTTCAGTTTGTGAGTGAACACAATGTGAGCCGTGCATTTGCTGACCCATCACAACCCGGTCGAATTTTAACTATGAGAAAGTCTGGGATTCCTAAACTTATGGGGGGTTATAATCGTGTTAATGAAGGTAATGGTATTGTAAACACTTTACTTTATCAAAAACGCTTAATGATAGCCGAATCTTGCAGAAGGGTTTATGAAGATATGGGGGCATATCATCGGACAACCAAAGAAGGATTGATTAAAGAAGAAGTCGCTGAAGCTCAACAAGACCATCTTTGTTTTGTGGCTGGCACACAGGTTTTAACAGAAACTGGTTGGCAAAATATAGAAAGCCTGAAAGTTAAAGACAAAGTGTGGTCTTCTAAAGGATTACAAAATATTACTTTCACTGGTTCTCGATTAGCAGAAACGGTAGAAGTTAAAGATTACAATTCTTCTGGTATTGTGCGCTGTACTCCAGACCACCCTTTTTACACGAATAATGGTTTGATAAGTGCTGAAAATCTTAGTGTTATAAACCATTTAAACTATCTTGACCAATCTCAATGGGTGTCACTTTTAGGGAGCGTCAATAATTTAACGGATTCCCTATGGTCAAGCCCAGCCCTAGAATGTGTAGGTAAATACTCAATAAACCGAGTCTATAACATAGAAGTCGAAGAGTCACACAATTACTACATCAAAATTGGCTCAAACGCAGTATTAGTTAGTAATTGCGATGCTTTAAGATATGTGTTAGCAACTTTAGAACATAAAAACATCGAAAACATTATTCCAGAGGGTTCTGTCATAACCACACCAGAAAGACCCGTTCCAAAGTCTAACTCTTTATTTGCGGGCTTAATTTAATCAAAGTGGGTACGCTCAACACTCTAGTAGCGTTATAATAATTTCATTCAAGTTGGAAAAAATAAAAGTTGGAGATAAAAATGAAGTTTAGGAAAAAACCCCTTGTTATTGAAGCAGTTCAGTTTATAGGCAACGATGCAGAATGTTTGGCATTCTGTCCTATTGCGAAAGACCCCGTTGATAATAAGGACAACCTGATAATCCCTACACTTGAAGGAGAAATGCGTGTTTCATTTGGCGATTGGATTATCAAGGGGGTGAACGGCGAGTTCTATCCGTGCAAGCCTGACATCTTTGAAAAGACTTATGACAAAGTTAAAGTCTAACTCTTTATTTGCTGGTTTAATTTAATCCTAAAATCGCCCAACACTCTAGTAGCGTTGGGTTTTTAAATGAAATATCCAAAAAAAGTAGCATTTGAAATTTTAGAATCTGTCCATCCTGAAGTTGAACAAAATCAGGAACTTTTTGACATGACTGACGACTTGTTAGGGGGTGGTCCAAGATTAAAAGATAATTTAGAAAAATATTTAGTTAAAAAACCAGATGAAGATGCTGAAATTTACAAATACCGTAAAAAACTCTTTACTTATGTTCCTATTTTAGGGCAATGTTTAGCTCAATTATTGAATAGGATGACTGCCTCTAATCATACTATTAATGGTTTTTCAGAAAGTCCTAAACACAAAGAATTTTGGTTTAAATTTAGAGAATCTGTTAACGGTAATCATCAAAAAGAAAAAGCTTTTATTAAAGATGTTTTCTTTAAACTTTTAAAATATGGAAAAGTATACGCAGTAATAGAAAAAGATTATTCAGACATTTTACCTACTAATAAAAAAGAAGAAGAAGAATTAGGTTTAATGCCTTATATTGCGTTGTATGACCCTCGTTCTGTTATCCACTATCAAGAACTTGATGGAAAGCTAAAATGGATAAAAATTAGAGAATTAGAAACCAATTATAGCCCTGTAGGTGAAACGCAATATTTTCTGAAATGGACATTTATCGACGATAGTTTTATTACTAGCTATCGTTGTCCAATGATTTATAGTAATACAGGAAAACTTGAACCCGATGTCCAATCGGAGTTTAATTCAAGTTCTTATATGATTCCTTTGTATAAACAAGTTGCCCATGAAAGAGGCACTATTCCTGTTGTAAATATTAAAATTCCTGAAAATCTTTGGGTCACTAAAGAAGCTATATTTTTAGTTTTGGAACATATTAGGGTTCATAATAATTTGACATATACCGCAAATGTTGCTGGTCAAATTCAAAGATTATTTACTCCTATGTCTGAATCCGCAGATAAAATGGTTGACTTGGAAGAAGCCAGAGGTCAAACAGGAAACCATCGAGTATTAATTGGACAAGGATTTACTTTTAATGAAACTACTGGTACTGCCATTAATACCATTGCTGGCTATCTAGGAAAACTAGAAAGTAGAATTAAAGATTTAATTTTTTCTAATGGTATTTCTGCTGGTGATGATAGACCAATGCAAGAATCTGGCGTAGCTAAGAGTATGGACTTTATTAGTCAAGAACAAGCTCTTGCCGCTTACGGTGAACAATTATTGTTTTTTCTTGAAGAATGTTATAAATTAGTTGCTTTAACTCAGGGCTTTAGTAAAGAGGAAATTTCTCAAATTTCAGTTTCTGGTCTTAATGAATTTGTTTTAGATACTGTTGACACAAAAGTAAATAGAATTTCCCTTTTAGAGGCTTTAGACACTCCTATTTCCAATACTGCTATGCGCCTAGTGGTTGAAGACCTACAACGAGCTTTAACTCCTAACGCTTCAATTCTTGAACAAGAAATTATCCATAACGAAACTTTACAAGACTTCTCAGATGTCAACCATCCTAAACTTGGTTTAGAAGAACTTACGTCTTTAGTATTGAACCAAATCGTTTCTGTTTCTACTGCTCAAGAATTATTAGGCTTTGACCCTTCAGTAGAATGGGACAGAATTAAAGAACAAATGCTTGAAATGCAAGCTATTCAAAACCCTGAAAATAAAAACTCACCTACAACTGAAACTGAAGAAACTGAAAAACCTGAAGAACCTGAAGAACCTGAAGAACCTGAAGAAAATGTTGACCCTCTTGAAACTGTGGTAAATCTAGCTAATGCTTTAGCTACTCTTTCTAATGATAAAACTGAAGATATTCTTGCTTCTGTTAATTTTAATGAAAATATTTCACCTGACGAAGCAAAACCAATAATTATGATATTAGCTGAAAAATTAGGTAAATTAATTGACGCTACGCCAGAAGAAGTTTTAGAGGGGGTTGGTTATGAGGAGGATTAGAAAATCTAAAGGCTTAAAAATAAATACCAAAGCCAAAATTAAAGGGTCAATTGCTTATCGCACAAAAGCTTTTGGTAAGTTTAACATATACAGAATCTTTAAAGAATCTGATGTTAAAAGAGATGCTAGTGGAAAATTTACCTTTGAGGGAGCCGTAAGTAAGGCTTATGGTAAATTTAATCGTCAACAAAGTAAGGAAAAGATAGCTAATGATAAAAAATCTCAACTTAAAAATCAAAATCAGGAGTCTCAATCTAATCCTATAACTCAAGATTCCAAAAGTGCCAAAAAAAATCAACCTAACTCAAAATTGATTCGCATATCTTTGGCTAAAAAGATTCAGCCTCTTTTAGAAAAAATTGAAGAAATAGTTACTCAAAAAAGTAAACCCTTAAGTGCCAAAGGTACAGCTTTACCTAAAGATTCTAGAGGTAAAATAAAACCAGCCGGTATTATGCAAAAATCGGGTGAGCGAAACTTTTCTGTTATGGTAAACAACCTTAAAGAATTTAGAGAGGCTTTTGGAGAATTTTCAACAAAACAAATTTTATTGACTTATAACATTAGTCTGCTTACTGCTGAAAATAGAAAAAAACTCTTAGATGAATATCGAAGATTTCTGAATTTTAAGGCTCCTGAACTTTTTGCTGACGGTCAAGTTTACAATTCTTTAAAAGATATTAGAGCGGCATTAGTTAAACAAAACGACGTTGACGCATTAAACAAAGAATTTTTTGAAAATAGATTAGTTGCTTCTTTTTTAAGTTCTACGACTTGGGCAAATTTAAGCACTGTTCCAGAATATAAAGTTAATGAACTATTTAAAGATATTAAATCTATCTATGATTCTGCAAATTCAAAACGAAAAAACTTTAAAGCCGCAAAAGAAGCTGGTAGATATAAAGTCGAAAAAGTTGCTGACAAAGAGCAAATAGCACAGTTCTTGAAATCAGCTATAGACTCCATTAACATTCAAAAAGAAGAACTTATACGAAATGCTTTAATTGCTAACGAATCCGCAAAAGTACCCAAATCAGATAAAGAAATAATAAAAGAAATAGAAACAGAAACAAAACTATTAATTGAGTATGTTACAAAACTTGGTAGAAATGCTGAGGTCGTAGGTGATAGAACTATTCTTAGTAATAAACTCCAAATTAAAGATACGTTTTTAAGAAAATTACCAATTTTAGAATTAATGCAATTACAAGAACAATTACGTTTTGAGATTGGTAATAATGTTGATAAGGCAAAAATTCAACTTTTTCTTTTTAACTTGGAAAAAGATGATATTTATAAAGTCCCTATTACTAAAATTAAACAGGGCTATCAACTCCATCATGTAAACCAATTTGCATCTTTTGATGTTAATGGTAATCCTTATTTTGCTATTGAAAAAGCTTATGGTAGTAGTAATAAAGATTCACTTAAAGCTATTTCCGAAGAAGATTTGTTAGGTTTAACCGTAAACTATGATGAAAATGGTAATATCTCTTATTTTTCTAAAGATTATTTCTCAGAAAAAGGCGCAAAATTAAAAGGTTCTGTTTTTTTAAAAGATTTACCATTAAGTTATTATCGCAATAATTGGGAGTTAATTGTAGACAAAATCGACAACACTATCATTGGGTTTAAAAATCCTGAATCCGGAGAAACTGTTTCTTGGGACAAAGCTATTTCTGAAATGAACCACTCGCCTAAGTTATATCTGGATTTACCCATTGCTTATCATGAAAAGTCTAGAGTCAACAGTTTATATGGTTTATTACACCCTGTCGAAAATTATACTATAAAATCTGATAATGATATTCAAAAATCTCAACTATCAAATCTTTCTGAATTAGCTTCTAAATTAAACGTCTCTAAAAAACTTCAGACAGAATTAGAAGAAGGACTCAAAACAGGAAAGTTAAAAGCTGGTAAAGGTCAAGTAGAGTCTGAAAGACATGATGAGGTTCGTGATAATTTAAACTTGTATCGTCGTCTTGAACTTTTGGAACAAGTAGAAAAAGCTATAATATCTCAATTTGAAGAAATACCCTCAGCAAGAGATAAAGCTGTTATTTCTAATTCCGCTAAGTATAATTACTATAAAAATGGAATCAGACCTTCTTATGTTAATAATTTGACTAAATTAGAGGAAAGATTAGCTTTTTTAACCCAGTCTGCGGCTTCAATAAATGATTTATTACCTTCAGACCAAAATTCTGCCCAAATTGAGGCTATTAAAAATCTTCAAGAAAAAATAAAAAACACAAAAAACGTGATTAAAGAAATTGATAAGGTGACTAATTCTATCATCAATCAAGGACTTAACGCTGATTATATTAGAAATCACACACCAAGCCAATTCTTTGACTCTGCTATTAAAAATCCTAGAATTTGGGGACTTCCTGCTAATGCTACCCCCAAAATGGTGATGAATGCTATAATGAATGAACTTAATGGCTCGACTTTAACCGACAACTTCCCTAATTTAGACGACCAATTAAAACCTTTGCCTAAAGACTCAAAAAACGATGATTAACAATATCGATTTAACCATCTACTCCCCCTATAATGCTTCACTTATGCTGGCTGTTAATAATCTTTCTGAAGCTTTTTGGCTTAATGTGAAGGATTACTCCGACAATCCAAATTATTCCTTTTTTGGGTATGCTTTTGGTGGTGGTTCTGCTAAAGATATTCAAAATCCTGATAAGTGGATTTTGATTAAAGACACTGATTTGCTCTCTATACGCCCTTCTGAAAATCCTAACGCCACTTCTGATTCTGTCTACGAATGGGATGTTTATAACGGTTTAGTTATTGGTTTAAAAGATGACCAATTTGAATTATTTGATTATCATAAAATTCCTTTTATTCATCCTGATATTTTGTATGCTAATTACTATTTTTGGATTAACCTTCAGGACAAAATCTTTTTTCGACAAATAAGCTCAAAAGACTAATTTGAATTATCTTAATTGACAGGAAAAAAGTTTTTAGGCATTAACCCCTTGACAGAATTAAAAACCTGTGATATGATAGAGGGGTTTAAGTTTCAAACCCATTATTTTTGATGAACAAACAAGAAACAGCCACAGAAATATTAGATTTCTGCCAAAAAACTTACCCAGAGCTAAAGTGGTCATTTACGTCTTTAACTAAAACTGAAGACATGATTTACGGGTATCGCACTATTCTTAATTCTATAAATGGAATACAAATAGATATAAGAGTCAATAGTAACAACTCTTATAGTAGTGACGGTTTACCTAGTGATTTTAAAAATTACATAGAAGGTCGATCTACTATTTCTAATTTAGAGTGGGAAGGGAGTTTTCTTGTATGGATAAATGATAGAAAAAACAGTACAATTTCATTCAAGAAAAGTGGAACCGCTAAACATAAAGAATTAAATCTATGGCGTGAAAAAGGAACACAAATTATGATTAATATTCTTTCGTTTATTGAACATGAAATACAAACCGAGGCAACACTGTCACAACAGCAAAAGAGTTTTTTGAAAAGCTAGAAGCTATAGAACGCTCAAAAGAGATAGATATACTTAAAAAAATTGCGGCTTTTGGTCATAAATTTCAGAAAAAAAGTTGTTGACAGATTTAAACCAATCGGCTATAATGAAATTGTAACTCCTTAGTAATTAAGCCCTCTATTTAACCCTCTACAAATTAGAGGGCTTTTTTTTGACCTTAAATAATAAGTTTTTCTTATGTGTACTATAAGAATCCTTAATATCAAACCAGTAGCATCTTTCAACCACATCTGCTATATTGTACTTTAAAACCTTTGTCAGCACAAGTACTTTAAAAACATGGATATTAATTTTCAAAATAAACTACCAGTGGCAATTTCTATTGGTGAGGATGTGGCTAAAAAAACCTTTAGTTTTGTTCAGCTATCTCGCCTACAGTCTAGTGAAAATATTTTGATGTTTCCTTTACTGGAATCCCAAAATTTAGAGGGTGGTTTCAAAAATATTCTTGAGCAAGCACGGCAAAAGGTAAACAATGCACTCAATCTAAATTGTCAATTTTCCATATCGGATTTAAAAGACAGAATAACGCAGTCACTATCTAATCAAGGTTGGAACGAGGTTGATTGGGCAAATTTTTGGGTTAAAGAATTTTCGAGAGCTTTGGGGTATAATCAGTGGTTGAATCGGTCTTGTTATTCATTCTCTATTTTGGATAAATACCTTAAACAAAAAAACTCGAAGATTATTATTTTGATAGATGGACTAGAAAATATTTTTCCGGATTTAGCCCATGATAACCTTCAACAAACAGCTTTGAAAGCATTGATAGAAAATTTGCCAAATAAATTGTCCGAAATTCGGCAATCTAATCTAGGATTGATCGTTTTTCTGCATAGAGATTCCATGAGAAAAACAATTAGGCAAAACTCAGGACAATTTGAAAGCTTGTACAGTGAATACCTTTTTTAGTGTGTGGTCAAACGACTAAGCCACTAAATTATCCTAAAATCACCTAGCTTTAGGTGATTTTTTTTTGAAACCCAGACATATACTAATTAACTTTACCAGTCTTTAATTATGTCTGATGTGTCAAATGCCCCTTTAGTGGTGGTAGATTTTCGAGTAGCTGTCTATCAAATATATTCTGAGTTTAAATTTATCAAAGCAAACTGTCCTCCTGAGATTGTGAAATCATGGTTAAAAGCGGCATGGGCTTTAAAATTAAACAGGGGTTTTACTGGATTGCCTTATTTTCCACATACTGTGGTGGTAGTCGACGACAGTTCACCTTATTGGAGAAACGATTATTTAAGAGAACGAGGATTTCCAGAGTATAAGGGCGGAAGACCCACTAAAACAGACGAATGGTATGAAGTCAATCAAGCTGGTATTGACTACATTCACGCACCCAACTCCCCCTTGCATTACCTTAAATTTGAAAAATTTGAAGCAGATGACATAGCTTCGGCACTTGTCCGCACAAGTCCTAAACGTTTAATCTTTCTTCACACTATTGACTCGGATTGGATGGGGTTAGTCAAGGATGGTTGTCTCAATGCGAATTTTTCTTTAGACGAGGCAATTAAGGAACCATGGGTCGATACAACTGTTCTATGGGTCAGCATGGATAAATGGACACCTCGTTTTAGAAATGTGGAAGGAGTAATAGCTCACACACTCAAAAGGGAAAAAACCCAAATTACTAACCCCGCTCAAGTCTGGGATATTAAGGCTGAAAAAGGCGATAAATCTGACAATTTAACCAAAGGTAGCCCTCTAGAGGTGATTAATCTATTAAATCCGCCACTTCAATACGATTTGCTCAATATCCCTAAATGTAAAACCCAAATAGTGCAAGTAGCAAATGCTGGCACACCTAACTCAAGTTTAAAGCATATCAAAAAAGCTCATCAATGGTTTGTCAATGCTGGACACCGTGTACCATTCTGGGGGTACTACGACTTTGTTCCAGACTTTTGAAAAATATTTTGAAAAAGGGGTTGACATCTTCAAAAAAACCAGCTAATATAGAAAACATAGACAAAGCAACAAGGTTCTAGTTCACACGCAGTCACTAACCCCGCCCAAGTCTAGGTTTGCAACTTTTGCTAAATCAAAAATCAAACCTCAAAATCAACCAAACTCTCTCAAAACCTACGAATTATGTCCTACAACTCTGTCGTTTCTTATGATAAACTTGAATCCGTTCTTTCCTCGAAAAATTGGGATAAAGCCTACGTCAACCTTCCAAACTCGTCAATCGGAAATGTTCTTAAGTCCCAATTTAAATACATTTTCGAGTCCGTTGGGGAGACCTTCTCCGATAACGAATCAGTATTAACCGTACAAGCAGATAACGGAAACTTAAAACGCTTATACAGCCCTACTGTTTACCTCGTATCCAACGAGAAAATTCGTGAATCTGCCTACGCTAAAGCAAATCCTAGCCTATTTGAATGTGATAGCACCCCTGTTTCTGACGAAGAAAAAACCAAAGCAAAAACTCCTGAAGCCATCAAAGCTTATGAAGATTTATTGCTGAAAGGGCGGAATGTCGCTGTCCGTATGGGAGCTAAACTTTTTGTTCCTTTATTAGCTTTTAAAGCCATCGAAGGTTGCGATATTGCTTTAGATAACGGTGACATTGAAATTACCTTGCCAGAAACAGAACAGTTTCCTGAAGGTTTAACTGTAAAATTCAGTGTTCGTTACTCTGAATCTGACCTAGATAAGCGGAAATCTCAAGAAGCATCTTTTAAACGGGCGTTTTCACGGTATCTCAAAAACTCCGAAAACAACTTTGGTGCTTTTCTATGTGAACCCCCTACCGGTGGTGGTAGCGGTATTCCTCTCCGTGACTTGGACGAAAATTCTGTTCATACCGTCATCGGTTATGAATTTAAAGAGTCGGAAAATGGAGGTTTTTATATTCTTTCCTTAGACTCTGGTATTCATGTCATGAGCAACAAGGCTTTAGCTACTACCTTGCGTGGAAACCCTATCATTACTCCTGACAAACCCGGTATTCTGCGAATTGCCGACAAGAAAAAAATGGCTAATGGCAACATGAAAGTAAATGCCGCTCTTTTAGTTCCTGTGGAAAACTATCCCAATGATGATGGGTTTAACCTAGACTGGTAGTTCTAATGCGGTAGGTTGTCGACTGGCAGTGCCAACACTGCCAGAATCCAGCAAGAAGATAACATCTATACAATATCGCAGATGGAACAACAGAGACAAACACCTAATTTCAGGTTAATTGAAGTAATAGAAGATGATAGTGCCAAAACTTTTATTTACGAAGACCCTGAAAAAAACATTAACTCCAGCTTTTTTGCTCGATTAAAAGCTAAAATTCAACAAATACTCAGACTATTTCATCGGAAATAGAAAAAAAAGCAAACCCCCCCATTAACCCCCCCTAAAAATTTGAGGTCTTATGTCTGATAACTTTGACTTTTCCGAATACGATGGTGAGCTTGAAAACGAATGTACTCTATTAACTCGAAGCATCATTAACACTCGTCGCCGCATTCAAAAACATACAGACAGTAACAAATTTAGTTTGGCTTCTCGTGCCAGATTATTAAACGCTATTACTCATCTGAATTTGCTTCTAGAAGATATATTTGACACCTACGAAGAACTATTCTTCGACAAAGAGTAATAATTTTCTGCTTGAACGCTCAAACCCTAGATTAGTATATCTTGGGTTTTTTTAAATGTTATCTGAAATTAGTAAGCCGCTTACTTTTAATCAACTAAAATCAAACTCTGAAATCCTTGCAGAATTGCAAACTTTGCTCAAAGAAAAAGGATTTTATCACTTAAAAATTGACGGAGTTTGGGGTCAAGGAACTGAAACAGCTATTGAGTCTGTCGCTAATTTATTAAATTTAAATAATTTCGATAAAAAATTAATTGGTAAAACTTTTATCAGCAAATTAACAAGTTACAATCCTGAAAAAGATACTGAAACTGAATTGGATGTTAGCCCTATCACAGAAGCTGACATTTTAGCATTATCCAAATCTTTAGTCTTAGAATTAGCAACCATTAAAGCAGTTATAGAAGTAGAATCTTCTGGTTCTTGGGTACAAAAAGATGGAAAACCTATTATTCGCTTTGAATCTCATATTTTTAGTAGCCTAACTAATCATTTGTACGATAAAGATTATCCCAATATTTCCAGCAAAAAATACAATCCAAGTATAAATTTATCTACTTCTGAAAAAGAATATTGCCGATTAGATATTGCTAAAGATTTAAATGAAACAGCCGCTTTGAAATCTGCTTCTTATGGTGCTTTTCAGATTATGGGCTTCAATCATGCTCTTGTTGGATTTAAAACTGTACAAGATTTCTACCAAGCCATGTTTAGCCCTAAAGAGCAATTAAAAGCTTTTGGTCAATTTTTAATCAAAAACTCGTTAGTAAAAACTTTAAGCAATAAAGATTGGAAAGGGTTTGCGTATTCCTATAATGGGTCTAGTTATCATTTGCACAAACCGCCCTATGATGTTCGTTTAGAGAATGCCTATCAAAAATACAATTAGGTTGACAAATATCCTTTTACGTCCTAAAATAGGATACATAACGAGTTAAGGAGTTTGTTTCCATGCCCAGAAAAAAGGCATCATCTAACAACGTGGACAAATTTAACCACCCAGAGTATAATAGCCAAAATCACTTAAAAGATGTCGAAGATACAGAAGATTTAGGGGATAACTATCTCAGTGACTACGATAAATATGCCGAAGGTATTCGGGTATTAAGTTCTTTAGGTTATACTTTCATTCCCCATTTTAACCCAGACTGTCTTGGACACAGGGTTTATGTCGATACGCCTTTCACCCTGATTTCTAAAGATGGTAAAACAATTACTGATGTTAACCCTCCAAAAAATTTAAAATGGCGTAAAAGAATTAGCCTTGGTGATGATTTACCTTTATTGTCTAGTGCTTATTGTGCTATTCGTTCTCAATGTGGTAAATCAGTTGGTGATTTTTGGAAACCTATGGTAGAGTTAGGTGGTGATAAACGTAAAGCCATTTTTAATATGGCATCCCTTTTTCTTGATGCTGAAAAGTTTAATTCTCGTCAAAAGTCTGATAATCTAATCAGTCTTACAGGGGGCGATGGTGGTTTATATGTTGTCCCCCAAAAGTCTTGGTTTGACTCACGTTTTGATTCCATTTCTATTGACGACCTTTTATACCTTTTTCCCTCTGCTGAATCTAAAATGCTTCAGTACATCATTGGGCGGATTTTTGTCGGGCGTGGAGGTACAAAATCCATTGAGGGTATTGTCGTTGAACATAAAGCCCGTTATATGGGTATAATTACAGGCGAACCTCGTTTAGGCAAATCAACCTTTTTAGACGCTATATCCGAAGCTATTCAATCTTTAGGCTTTGAAACTACTACCATTTCTGAGTCTAGCGGTCGTTTTGGTTGGGCTGAAATTGCCAGCAGTCATTTTACGTTTATCGATGACTTAACCAAAGAAACCCAACGTCGTATTATTTCTTCTGGCAAAATTAAACAGATTGTTTCTAACAATGTTCTCAAAACTGAAAATAAGGGTGAAAGTGCTGTTAACACCCAATCCCAGACCGTAATTATTGCCAGTAGCAATTCTTTCAATCTTCGTGATTTCTATAACGCTGACTCTGGTATTCAAGACAGAATAAAAATCTTAGAAATTAAAACTAAGGCTGAACTTTGTAAAGACAAATCTTTACCTTATCAGGTTGACGAAACTTGTCCTTTTAACCTTCATCGACATTGGCAATTTATTGCTGATAAGAACAATGTTTCTTATGAGTCTCTCATTTATTGGTTGATTTACCTTTGTGTTCAAGAATTTTTGTCTGTTGTGGGCTATACTGAGGAAATTCCTCTTTTTCAACCTGAGAAATTTCCAGATATTGATGAAGAGACTTATAAACATCTTATGCGCTCTATAGCTCCTACTTTGAAAAAGACTAAGCCTTGTTCTCTTTATAAGACTGTCGAAGACTTAGAACGCAATTTCCGAATCCAAACTATGACTAATTCTACTCAAGCTTTAGTTTACTTTTGGCGATTTTGTCTCATTCTTTTCACTTATAACGTCGAAAAGAAACCTTCTTTACCACCTCCTGTTTTTGACGTTAATTTTCTTATTCACTTTTTAAAGGCTCATCAAGCTTTTTATTCCCCAGAATTTGAACCCTTACGCACTTTTCTAGAGGCTGATTATCTCTCTAATAACTCTCCTAAATGGCATCCTTATTCCGTGTTTTTAGAGGTTAACGGCTCTTGTATCTCTCAAGCTATTTTGAAATGTCTTGAGGCTGAAAATCTTTATTACCCTCCCGCTAAAATGGTCGAAATTTGTTTAAACTTTTTTACTTCTTCTAAAGGGTTTGAACTTCGTAAAGATTTACCTATCATTATGGAATCTTATTCCTTAGCTTCTGCTCATGATTCCTTTTTTGTTGAATTAACTTCTCATCTTTTTTATGAACAACCAGCCCTCTTTGAATTAGTTCAAAAGGCTAAAAGACAAGTCCAATCTCGATAGGTACGGAGGTTTTTATGCGTTCCAGAGGCTTTGGTAAAAAAGTCACAGCTAACTCTTTTAAGTTTCGAGATTTTGATAACTTGTCCCTTTCTGCCATTCAATCCGAAATTACCGACAAATCCTCTTTCATTAAAGTTCATAAAGAATTTGAACTTTTTGTCTTAACCAATGTCCTTCCCGTTGGTTATACTTGCTCTCATCATCTCCAAATCTACAATCTTTTAAAATCCCTTCTTCCTCTCTTCAATCCTCCCAAATCTAACGCTACTTCTGCTCAAGGTCTTAATAGAGCTATTCTCCTCGCTTTAGGTAGTACCTTGACCAGTCTCAAAAACCTTCCTTTTTCTGATAAGGCTCCTAATTCTTTTTTAAAGGTTGAATCAATGGCATTATCTCAGAAATTAGTCTCCAAACTTGACTATTCTCTTAAATACTCTATCTTTTTTCTGAATCAATACGACTCTTGTTATCAGGCTTCTCAGTCTTTTGATTTGCTCTCTTATTCCCCCTTTTGGCATCTTTTCAACTCTGAACTTTCTCTCTCTCGTTCTGCCTATCTTGACCATTCTTTATCTCTTTGGTCTTCACTTTCTCATTTTTATCTCCAATGTTTCAACTCTGTTATTTCTTTTTCCCAGTCAAAATTTAATCTTCCTTGCCCTCTCGAAGGTTTATTTTCTCATTTTGCACACAATCTCAATCAGGGTAATTCTCTTTCCTTTTTGATTGAAGCTTGGCAAGTCCATTTGAATCTGGTTTCCCAAACTTCCTTTTTCTATAAGTCTCCTAATCTTAACAAATGGTCTTCTTATATTGAAACTGACTCTTGGGGTTCCTATTTTTATGATGGACATAACATTTCGGATTTGCTATCTGAAGCTTTTCCTTGGTTCATCAACAAATCCTATGCCCCTAGTGCTATTGTTTCCCTAAAACCCGCTCGTACTCAAAAATATATCAGGGAATGGGCTAACTCAAATTCTTTTTCAACTTGCTCTTTGCCCCATTTTGAACCCTGTCCCTATCTTTCTGGCTTGATTTCCCCCACTTTGGATTTTTAACTTTTCTCCCCCCCCCCCTAAAAATTTATGGAACGTAAACTTGCAACCTTAGAAGTCATCAAAGACCTTCAACCTATCCTCGGTGCTGACAATATTGAAGTGGCTACTGTCCGTGGTTGGAAAGTCGTAGTTAAAAAAGGAGAATTTCAAATTGGTAGCCTTTGTGTTTTTTTTGAAATTGATTCTTTTCTACCTGAAATTCCAGAATTTGAATTTTTGCGGAAGTCTTGTTTTGCTACCTTAAACACTGGTGAAACTGGTTTTCGTATCAAAACCATTAAGCTGAAAAAACAATTAAGTCAGGGTCTAGCTTTGCCTTTATCTCTTTTTTCCTTGACTTCTAATACCTTTACACTAGGTACAGACCTCACTGATTTCTTAGGTGTCAAAAAATGGGAACACTCTGTCTCTGCTTCTTTAGGCGGTAATGTTTTAGGCAATTTTCCCTCTTTTGTTCCTAAAACTAACGAAGAACGCATTCAAAATTTAAGTGACCTATACCCTTTACTTTGTCAAAAATCCTTCAATGTTACCGAAAAACTAGACGGCACTAGCTTTACTGCTTTCTACTACAATGATACTTTTGGTGTCTGCTCTCGAAATCAGGAATTAATGGAATCATCTACCAACATTTATTGGCAAATTTTTCACCAGTATAAAATTGGTGATTTCCTAAAATCTTTACCTTTCTTCTCCGCTATTCAAGGTGAAATTGTTGGTGGTAAAATTCAAGGCAATCCTTACAAACTTCCAAACTATCGGCTTTGTGTTTTCAATTTGATTAACCTTGACAATCAAGAAAGATTAGACATTTTTTCCCCTTCTAACCTCTCCCTCTTGTCCAATGCTGGGCTTGATACTGTTCCTCTACTATTTCGTGACTTTTCTCTACCTTCTTCCCTTGATTCTTTAATTGCTTTTTCCTCTGGTAATTCCCTTCTTAATCCCAATACTATTCGTGAAGGTCTGGTTTTCAGAAACTTTGAAAATTCCTACACCAGTTTTAAAGTTATCAGCAACAATTTTTTGCTAAAACAAAAGATTTGAACTTAGGATAGTTGATTCTAGCTAGTCTTCTTAAATTCTAGGAAGACTTTTTTGCCTTCTTTAATTTAGAAGGCTTTTTTTCGCCCAAATTATAGTTAAAGCAACGTGGGATAGAGCAGTCTGGTAGCTCATCAGCCTCATAAGCTGAAGGTCGTAGGTTCAAATCCTGCTCCCGCCATTAAACTTAAATAGTCCTAATCGTTTGGCTTTTAGCTTCAATTGTGCTATAATTGGTTTGTATATTTTTAATAGAGAAAAAATGTCTAAAAGTAATCTGATTGTATTCGATTTAGATGATACTTTGCTAAATACTAGCCATGTTTATTGGCTTGCAAAAAAGCTTTTTGTGGAAACTTTATCTGAAGAATTAAAAATTAACGAAAATAAATTAATTGAAGAATTTGAAAAAATTGATAGTATTCAAATGCAAATACTAAAGCATTCTCCTTATCGTTATACTTTAAGTATGATAGAAACTTATAAATTGGTTTCTCATAAGATAAATCATCAAATATCTGAGGAAACTTTAAAGGCTATTAAAGAGTTTGGACGTTTAATTTTAAAAATTACACCAAATACTATTAAGGGGGCTAAAGAAATTCTTGCTTGGTCATCTCAAAACTATTCCCTTGCATTATTGACAAGAGGTGAAAATTCATTTCAAAAAAAGAAATTACACAAAAATAAACTGTATAAATACTTTGATTTTATAAGAGTTGTACCTCACAAAAACGCCGAAGTTTTAAAAAATTTTATCACAGATATAGGCTTTGATTGTCAAGATGTTTGGGTTATTGGTGACTCATTAAAATCAGATACTAATCCGGGCATTGAAATTGGAGCAAAGTGTATCTTGTACACCTATCATCATCCTCATTATCATTGGATACAAGATACTGAAAGTGTTGCATTAGGCTCTTTTTACAAAGTTGATAATTTATCAGATATTAGAGAAATTCTTGAATCAGATTCTATTTCTATTTCATAGTCGATGAGTTGAAAAATCCAATATTTTGCAATTTTGCCTCAACAACTTTCCATCTTTTAGTAGTTCACCTTTTCAGTGTGTGAACTACTCTCAAGTTTCTAAGGGATTGGGATAATAAATTATTTCGTTAGCACTTGGTATTGTTTGTCCAATTTCAAGCTCTGATACATAAAATATGTCTTTCAAACTTGTTACTGTTTGCACAACAACCCCCTCTGTATTAACGATATAAATTATATTTTCCACCTTTGAGGCTAATATTTCCCCTAATATCTCAATTGCCATTTTAATTACCCTCATCATTATCTTCATTATTACCCTCATTTTCATCATTATCTTCATTATTATCTTCATTATTATCTTCATTATTATCTTCATCTAAAGTCACTTCTGGAGTAACATTCACTAAACCTTCAAATATTCTATACACTGTATTTCCATCTGGCGATTTCATTTCTAAATCATAAACCCACGCATTTTGCCCTATTTTATTTCCTAATGCCGGCGGTATTGTTTTCGATACTAAATGTCCTAGCACTGGTCTTATTAATGTGTGATTTTCGTATGTGTTTTCCTCTATTACAATGTCATCAAATACTACTTCCACTTCTCCTTCTGCTAATAATGCCCCTTTAAATCTTTTTCTGATTTGCCACTTAAATTCCCACCCACTATAATCACCCGGTAAAAGTAATGATTTCCCTTTAAAATTGGCTCCTTGTCTTATTAATATGTTTTGTTTTATCGTTTCCATTTCTTTTTTCCCTTTTCTTTTAATTTTAACTTGAGCGACAAAAAACAGGGTTGACATTTTTTTTCTTTGTGCTATGATAGCTTTGTAGTCTTAGCAATCAAGAAAAAAATGCCTAATCTCACGATTTTAGATTTTGAATCCTCTAACATCCGATTTGAAAACCGTGATGGACGAGTTTGGGTGAGTCTAACTGATATGGCAAACGCTAGTGGAAAACTCATTGGTCATTGGAACCGGCTAGACTCCACAAAGGAATTTCTGTCAGCCTTAGAGTCCGATATCCATCAACGGATATCGGAAACCATAAAAGGTGGTGTCCCTTCAAAACAAGGAACTTGGGCTATCGAAGAAGTTGCCATCGAATTTGCTGGCTGGTGTTCTGTTCATTTCAAAATTTGGATGCTACGCCAGATTAAAACTTTGATGACTCAAGGCTATGTTGCATTGCCGCAAACTCAACAGCCTAAACTTCCCGCTCACAAACTCGCTGAAGAAATTACGGAATCTATTTTCCAAATTCAAAACAAAATTTCTGAAAACAATCCCCGATTGGCACAATTTCTCATCGATTTAGCAATTTCCGAAGTTATGCCCGCAGGTAACAGCTTAACAGGTGTTAAACTAAAAGGGGTCGCCGAAATTGCAGAATCTTTGGGTTTGCCAGTTAATTTTCAAAACCGTTCTTCTTTAGGCAAGTTTGTTAAAAAAACTTGTGGACATCTTGCTCAACAAGAAGAACGCTTGGTTAATGGACAGCAACGATTTGTTGCTTGCTACCCAGAGGATGAACCTGAAGTTATTCAAGCTATCAGAAATTTTTTTAGCTAGTTAGTTTGAATTTTTAATCTTTTGCCTTCTTCAATTAGAGGGCTTTTTTATGACCTTAAGCTATAAGTTTTTCTTATGAGTAATATAAGAATTAATAATCCTAGACCACTTGCCATTTTTCATCGTGTTTGCTATACTTAGATTGGTGATTCAATTTCTTAAAATCTAAGGATTAATTTTTCAGCCCGTCTTCCTACCTAAAATTGGAAGACTTTTTTTTTGTTTAAATTTTAATTTTTAGTTGACAACTTTTTTTATTTGTGTGATACTAGAATTTGTACCTTAACAATGCGAAAAAAATGCCTACTCTAACAATTTTAGATTTTCAGTCCTCTAACATCCGATTTGAAAACCGTGATGGACGAGTTTGGGTGAGTCTGACTGATATGGCGAAAGCTAGTGGAAAACGCCTTAGTCATTGGAACCAGCTAAACTCCACGAAAAAATTACTGTCTGCATTAGAGTCCGTGGTCGGGAAAACGGCCACGGAAACAATTCAAGGTAGTGTTCCGTCAAAGCAAGGAACTTGGGCTATTGAAGAAGTTGCCATTGAGTTTGCCGGGTGGTGTTCTATCCATTTCAAGATTTGGATGCTACAGCAAATCAAAACCCTGATGACCCAAGGCTATGTTGCATTGCCGCAAACTCAACAGCCTCAAACACCCAAATTATCTGCCAACAAACAGGCATTGGAAATCAGCCGTGATGTTCGAGAAATCACTGATGTTCAACCAGAAAGTTTACACTTCTTGGAACAAACAGAAATGGGAATAAAAGTTCATCCCGTGCAGGAGTCTTACGGCAAAAATGTTGACCAAATTTTGGAAGATTTGATGGGGTTAGAAACAACTCGTCCCAAAGAAATCGCTGAAGCTTGGAAAGATATATATATGAACAAATTTCTCAAAATCAATTAGAGACTTCTAAAAATAAAATCAATGACCTCAGAGCTAAAATTCAAAATGACCCAGAATTAATTAAAGCTGAAGTTGTTATTCGACGCAAGGAAATTATCGGAAAATGAAGTATATTAGAAAAAGACAAGAACCACCAGAGTTTAAGAATTGGAAAGAGCAAGCTAACCAAGTGAAGTCCTTCCTTCTATCCACAAAACTGGTAGCTATTCCTTACCTCAACAGCCTCAACTTCTTAGTGAAGAAAAAGCGCAGTTTAAAGACTTGGAAAAGACAAAATTAAAGGTCTATGTACCGCCCACACACCCAGTGAAGTCCAAGAAGCTATAGAAGAAAAATTGTTCCCTTGCCAAAATGGAAACGGAAACCGCAAATCAGTCTAAAAGTCTTCCAATTGAATGTTGGAAGATTTTTTTTTGTTTAAACTTTAATTTTAGTTTTGAGTAGACAACTTTTTTTTTGTGCTATACTAAAAATGTCCAATTAAATAAATGTGTGTAAACTCTATGTCTCAATCTTCATTTTTAGAATCCTACCCTAACGCTGGTGGGATTCGTATTGAAAATCGTGATGGTGTGATTTGGGTTAGCCTAACCGATATTGGTCGTGCGTGTGGAAAATTTTTTTGGGAATGGAAAGAACTGGAATCCACAAAAAAGTTCCTGAACAGCTTAGGGTATGATAGAGGATTCAAACTCTTTGAAACTAAACAAGGTGGTGAAACTTCAAAACGGGGTACTTGGGCTATTGAAGAAGTAGCCATTGAGTTTGCTAACTGGTGTTATCCTAGCTTAAAAGATGTGGCGGTAGCTAAAGCGGTCGCTGAAATCCAAAATTTGCTTTCTGACGACAACCCCCGATTTGCACAAGGAATTTTCTAATGTCACTGAATTAACGACACTCAGTAGAGTCCAAAAAGGTATGGTTTTGAAAAAGGGAGTAACTATTAGTTAAACCCTTGGTGGAAACCAAAAAAGGCATGGAAAAAATCGTTCCCTTGACTGGAAAGCAACGGAAGCCAAAAAACAGTCTCATAGTCTTCCAATGAAATGTTGGAAGATTTTTTTAGGTCTTAACCATGTACTACCTATTCCAAAATCAATAAAACCCAATCATATCAAAGGTTTTAGCGTTTTAATCTTTAAAAAACACCATTTTAAAATCAATAAAACTCAGTCGTAGTATAGCTTTGACCCATTTGTACTATGTAGTAGGGGGGGGGGTAACTTTATTTTTTTTTTGTCTCTACCCATTTGAATCATCGCCGTTTAACGAAAAAAAAGTCCCACCTCACCACCCCACACCCCAAAAATATTTTTCCACTACCACTTGACATTTTGTTTATTTCTATGCTATGCTATACATATAGCGAAAAAAAAAAATAGAATGGGGGATAGGATACTAGGATACTTTAATCCTAGGGTATTCACAAATTAACCTATCAAAAAATTAAATATATATTTTAAATATTTAGCCCATATTTACCCATTTTACCCATTTTGCCTATTTTTAGCCATTTTTAGCCATTTTTAGCCATTAAGAATCCGTTTAACGGTAAAAGTATTGTTACCCGCCCCGAAGTGCAAGGAATGGCTGTTTTTTGCCATCTGTAGTGTTTTTGTCCACCTCAAAAGAAACAGAAAGGAATGCCAGTGTTTTGAACTCCGATGCAATGATTCAAATGGGTAGTGACAAAAAAAATAAAGTTATCCCCCCTACTACATAGTACAAACAGGTCAAAGCCATACCCAGACTGAGTTTTATTGATTTTAAAATGGTGTTTTTTAAACTCTAAATCCTTAAAACCCTTGATATGATTGGGTTTTATTGATTTCCGACCAAGTAGTACAGTTTTTAGTGGCTCAAATAGTTCACCTTTCCCCTCAACCATGCTAAAATAGATGCTAGACGCAAAACAAAATACAGACCCGATTCCCGATGAACTCAATCAATGCCACGCTAATCCTCAAATTCATTGTTAAAACCAAAATCGTTGGTGACACTAAGCAGTTTGCCGTGTTTGTCAACGTCGTCATCACTACGGAACCTCACCCTAGTCTAAAGGAGGCAATGGACGAATATTCTTCTCTAATATCTGATATGTTTGAAAAAATAAAAACAGATTTGGAAAAAGAATACTGCGAACGTTCGATTGCTTTTTTGGACTCGGTAACGCCTACTTTCTTTCAGTCTAGCAAGTCCTAATCGTCAAATCGGGTATCAATCTTATTCCCTTGTGCCAAATTGCAACTAGGACAAAGCAAAACTAAATTTTTTAAGTCAATGGCTAAAGATTTCGTTTGCTCTTCTAATTTTGATATGGGTATCAAATGGTGTACATGATACCCATTGTTCAAATTATTAAAACAGTTTGGACACAGAAACCGTTGTTTTTTTTTCAGGAAATCGATTCCTGTTTTACCTACACTTGATTTTTTCCAATTGTTAAATAATTTGCGATAATCGTTTTGCTTCTTATACATTGGTTTAGATTTTTGAAGACTACCCTATATATGTCCTAAATGCCTTTATTATCGCAAAAAGGGGGTTTAAAACCTCGCTCTTTAGGGCGACCACTTGGAATTAGTCTTCATGCTTTAAATTTAATTTAAAAAAGTGTTGACAACTTTTTTTCTTGTGCTATACTAAAGTAAAGACACACTCATCTGAGAATTTCATGAAAGCAAGGTATCAATTCCGTATTTACCCAACAGACCAACAAAAAAGGCTTTTGTCTCAGTTGTTCGGATGTGTGCGTGTTGTATGGAACGATACCTTAGCTTATTGCCAAGAACTCTATCAACAAGGAGAGAAAAAGCCAAAATATACCGAGTTGTCTAAAAGACTAACTCAAGTTAAAAATCTGAAGAAAAACGGTGGTTGACTGAGGTTTCTTCTATTCCTTTACAACAGTCTTTGAGAGACTTGGAGACTGCCTACTCTAACTTTTTCGCATCTTGTAAAGGAAAAAGGAAAGGAAAAAAAGTCAAACCTCCCAAGTTTAAAAAACGTAAATCTAAACAATCAGCGAGATTTACTGAAAACGGTTTTATCGTTAAGCAACACTGCGTCTATTTAACAAAAATCGGTGATTTAAAAATAGTTTGGAGTCGTCCATTACCCTCTAAACCTTCTAGTGTCACCGTGATTAAAGACGCATCAGACCGCTATTTTCTTAGCTTTGTTGTCGAAGTTCAGCCCGAAATACTTCCTGATAATGGGGAGTCCGTGGGAATGGATTTAGGAATTGCTACCTTTGCTACCCTTTCAACGGGGGAAAAGATAGACGCACCGAAACCGTTAAAGAAACGATTGAAAAGGCTTAAAAAAGCACAGAGAAACCTTTCCAGAAAACAAAAAGGGAGTAAACGACGGGAAAAAGCCAGAAAACGAGTGGCTAAAATCCACGCAAAAATTAAGGACACTCGTACTGATTTCTTGCATAAACTATCCACTAGAATTGTTCGTGAAAATCAAACAATAATTTTAGAGGATTTAAACACATCGGGAATGCTTAAGAATCGTAAGCTATCCCGTGCTATATCAGACTTAGGATGGCGTTCTTTTCGAGATATGCTATCAGCAAAATCTGATAAATATGGACGTGATTTTCGGATAATTTCCAGATGGGAGCCAACGTCTCAAAGGTGTTCTTGTTGTGGGAATATCGGAGGTAAGAAAGCGTTAAATATTCGTGAGTGGGAATGTCTTTTCTGTGGGACTTTTCATGATAGGGATGTAAACGCCGCAATTAATATAAAGGTCGCCGGTGGACAATCGGAGACCTCAAAAAACGGACGTGGAGGACAGCGTAAGACTTCTGTTAAAGAAGCAGTATCCTGTGAAGCGTCAACCCAACCGAAGATTGAACAATTAAGTTTGTTTGATTTGCCGGGAATCACCGTCCGTTAACGACGGTGAGGATGTCAAGCTAGTAGGTTTAGCGGTAGTGTCAAAACTTTGAGGAAGTTTAAACCCTAGACCGCTAGTAGAATCAGATACTGCTAACCCTGGTTCCATTAAATTGATTAAATCTCTCAAAGCTGGAGCATTATTTCCATTAACAAGTCTAGTATCGTAAGCAAATAAATTAGACCGAAAACCCATATAATAATTACCGACATTATCTGTGTTTTGTAAGTTTGGTGTAGTCATTAGGGAATCCTGTAAAATAAAGAAATGTTTTGAGAACAATAAATAAAACTACCATCAGAAGCACTGGTAGATGGTCGCCATGTCGTATTTATTAATGAATTTTGTAAAGAACAATAAATAAAACTACCATCAGAAGCACTGGTAGATGGTCGCCATGTCGTATTTATTAATGAATTTTGTAAAGAACAATAAACAAAACTGCCATCAGAAGGATTTGTTTGGGTAGAAAAAAATAACCAAAGCACAAAACAATCTTAAATATTTAACAAAATCAAAGTGGGCGGTTTTTTTATGAGAGTCCCTAGTACAGATATATTATGAGTAAAATGCTTGACAAAATCAAAAAAATATGTTTAAATAAAGAAAAGTTTGCAAATCCATCATATTTGTTATGACAAAAAAAGCTTTTGTTGATATGGGTAATTTAGTCACTCCAAGCTTGTTACAATTGTACAAAGAGTTCACCCTTGATAAGTCAGTCTATAGTTTTGCATCAAAAATCGACTTAGGAGATATTCAGTGTTTTGATTTTAAGAATTTGCCGATGCTATCTTGCCTAGAGGTTGACTGGCACAGAGACTGGGAAGGGCATACTCTTTTGTGGGTCTTAAAGTCTCATGGTCACATTTTGCAAATAGAAAATAAAGTCTCTGGGAAAATTATTTCTAAGGAACTTAAATTTGGAGATTTGATTTGTTTCAATCTTGACCTTGAGCATCAATTAATAACAAGTGATGATAGTGATAGTAACTCACTTTTTGTTTCTTTGTCTTGGAATTTAGATGCGCTTCAGCTTCCCAACGGTTTTAGGATTAAAAAATGGGAAAACATAGCGCGTATCTTAATGAAAGAAAAAATGGTAAGCACAGAGTTAATCGGTTTAGTCAATTACTTTGCTAAAATCCCTTCTAAAAGTGTTGTTTTAACACAGTGGGAACGTTTACCAAACTCTGAAACCGAAGTTTTGCGAGAATGCAATAAGCCCTTAAAACCGCCTTATATTTGGGCAAAAGTGAGTCCTTATTACTCCAGAATCAGAGTTTTGCCTTATAGTGAACAAGACTACCGCAATTGGTTTACACTACCTTCTTATTGCGCCAAATGCAAAAAACAAATTGAAGGTTTTCTAGGTTTGAGTAAGCATTTGGTTGTTCAATAAATTTTCCTGAAATAGCTAATCAGAGGTTTTATGGTTTCTAATAGTTTCAAGTTTATCGACTTATTTGCGGGAATTGGCGGTTTTCGTCTTGCTTTAAGTAGTTTGGGTGGTGAGTGTGTATTTAGTTCGGAAATAGACAAGTTTTGTCAAAAAACGTATTTTGCAAATTTTGACAAGACCTTTGATAATTTAGACATTCGGGATTTAAACCCTGAAACTATTCCCGATTTTGATATACTGACTGCCGGGTTTCCCTGTCAACCTTTTTCAACGGCTGGTAAAAGGTTAGGATTTCAAGATAAACGGGGTAATCTGTTTTTTGATATTGTCAAAGTTTTAAAGGCTAAAAGACCTAAAGCCTTTATTTTGGAAAATGTTAAAGGTTTAGTCTCTATTAAACGAGGAAAAACCTTAAAAACTATTTTGTCTATCTTAAGTGATGAGTTGGGCTATTTTGTCCCTGAACCAAAAATCTTGAATGCCCGCAATTTTTCAGTACCTCAAAATCGCCCTCGTGTTTTTATTGTAGGTTTTGAACCTAGTTCTTGCCAATATCACAGCTTTAACTATTTATTTGCCCCGTGTAGCTACAATCCCACTCCCGTAACCAGTTACCCCTCCCTTCGTTTTATTTTAGAAACAGAACCCGTTGATTTGAAATACTACCTAAACGAAGGTTATTGGCAAAGTTTACAGGCTCACAAAGCACGCCATTTAGAATTAGGTAACAACTTTGGGTACGAAATACTTGACAAGGAGGGTTGCTCTAATGCTATAATGGTTGGAGGTCAGGGGAGAGAGCGCAATCTTATTCAGGACAATAATCATCCTTCTAATTATCCCCCTGAAAAAAATAGTCGGTTCCTTCGATTTTTAACACCTCGTGAATGGGCAAGATTGCAAGGATTTCCTGATTCTTTCCAAATTGTAGTGTCTGATACACAAGCCTATAAACAATTTGGTAATTCTGTTGCCGTTCCAGTTGTCAAAGCTGTTGCCCGTAGAGTATTGTTTAATCTCTACGGGGAGACTTTCCCTTCTGTCCACTAAAGTCACTAACCCTGCCCTAAAAGGGACGGGGCTTGCCTAGACCAATTAAAAGTCGGAGAATTTGATAAAGTGAAAGAAAATCTTGGGCGTGGTAATACACCCAAAAAACCGCAATTAACACCCTTGTCTGAAGAAGAGAGTAAGCTTCGTAGGCCTTTATCACCGGAGATATTAATTGATGCCTTAACAGATTCTATTCATCATAATATTGGACGCTCTAGACCTGCTAAAACATTCAGGAGTCGTAAAAATTGCAGTGGAAAGCAAACAGATTGGTCTCCGTGAACTAGCGTCAGCCGAAGTCTCTCGCTTTTAGCGATGGGAGCGTCAATAGGTTCTTTCGTTTTTCAAAGTAAGTTTCACTCAAAATTCGCCTTTTAATTTTCAACAAGGAGTTTGTTATTATGTCCTCGTCTGTAACTATTGAAACCACACCTTTTCACTTAACCGAAGACCAAAAATTAGCTCTCGAAGATTTAGAACGTTGGTGGGGTTCAAAAAAGGGAGAACATTTAATTTCTGGGGGGGCTGGTACTGGTAAAACCACTTTAATTGCTCATTGGATACAGTCACACCCTAATCTAAAAATTGCTATTTTATGTCCTACCAATAAAGCGGCTTCTGTCCTTAAAGAAAAGTTGACATTTAAAGCAGATGTTTATACTATTCATGCCATTTTAGGACTTGTGATTCAAGAAAAAGGTGGGCAGTACAAAATGAAAGGTGTCCGAGTTACCAGAGACTCTGAAAAATCTACTTTAGATACTGGTAACTCTAAATTTGACACTAACCAATACCAGTTGATTATCGTTGATGAAGTTTCTATTCTTTCTAAGGATATGGAGTGTCGTTTAAGAGAAAAAGCGTCCCAAATCAAAGCTAAAATTCTTTGGGTTGGTGATTCTTGTCAACTACCTCCACCCGGTCAAAAAGCTAGTAACGTTTTTAATTGTGGTAGCAGTTCTATTTTAGAACAAGTCATGCGTTATGATGCTGGTGTTCTTAAAATTGCTGAACATCTTCGGCAACTCATTAATGATTATAACTCCCCAAAGCCAACTTTAAAGTCTATTATCGATAAACAATTGGTTTTAGACCCTGATTTGCACAATGTTGAACTTATTTCTGCTAATGAATGGTATGAAAAATTAAAAAATACTGTGGTTTCAGAAAATACTGAGTTCAAAATATTAGCTCATAAAAACGATAAAGTTTGTCACTATAACGAACTTATTCGTACAATAAAAGGTATCGCTAATAAACCCTTTGCTGATGGCGAACAACTTATTAGTTTACGACGTAATAACTACTTTAAATATGTTAACCGTACTAATAAAGTTGCCAATTTTGTTAATGGTGAAATCGTTTCCATCCTTAGTTCCCATTTTTCAACTTCCAAACTTTGTGACCCATTTAAAGAGAAAGAAATAGACATTTTTGATGCTAAAGAATTAGTGGAATTTACTCTTAATTTTCACAAAATGTCTAACTTTATTGTTGAAGTTTGGGACACTACTGTTCAATCTTTAGACAGAGATTTACAATGGACGATTTCTTTTATTGACCCTCGTAATAACGATAAAATGATTCAGGTCATGAATCGTTCTATAACTTTGCAAGAAGAATTGAAGGATTTGACAGCCATTCTTTATTGTATCGATGGTTTAATCTCTGGCATAATTCCTAAAGTTCAAGACCCTTCTATTTTGGCAATAGCTCAAGAAGCTTTAACTTATCTTGAACAAGCCTACCCTGATGCTCTTTATTCTGTCAGTTCTAAACTACAATCCAATTGTAAAGCTCTTTATTCTGCCTATAAAGAATGGCAAAATTTAAGCTTTTTGACGTACCATTGGGCATATAACTATGCTTTAACGGTCTATAAAAGTCAAGGGTCTGGTTTTGATGTTGTTTTTATCGACGGTCTAGACGTGTTTAACGCCCCCAATTGGAAAAAATTACTCTATGTGGCTCTGACGCGTGCCAAACAAAAAGTTTTCATTAAAGAGTAGGTTGAAAACCCACCCGTAATATAGGTGGGTTTTTCTTGACTTTTTTTTCGTCAACCATGCTATGCTAAATATTAATCAATTTGGAGTATTTTTTCGATGAACCATGTAGAAGCTGAAACCGTTAGTTCTTTAGTTACGCTTATCTCGAATAGACAATTTTCTACCTATTTGAAAACCTTACAGGTTTCTAAAGTTCCTCTGGAGTACAAAATGACCCTAAACCTCTATACTCTTGAAGCTGTTAAAGACCTTTTTCCTTCTTTAATTGGCGAGTATTTTGCTTGGCGTAACAAATGTTACCCTTTAGAGTCCATTCAAGATTGGTATGAATTTTTACCCCCTGAAGAACAAGGAAAAAAATACCCTTTTGAACATCTTTTCTCTTCTCAAGAATCTTGTCTTGAATATTTAAGCCATAATTATCATGCTTGGCTTTTATGTTTTATGCTAATTCGTGAAGAGCAATACTCTGATTATATTTTGTCCTTTCGTAATTCTCGTTTGCCTCTGCTTGCCAAATTTGTCCTTCACAATGCTATTCTGTACGCTTGGGAATGGGACAAAAATGAACCAATTGATGTGGATGCCGATACCCTCGATAATGATTTAAAATTGCTAACTTTTATCGAGGATAATTTTGGCTCTCTAATTAATGCTTTAGAGGAATAGTTTCCAGAAATGTCTAATTCTACCCCCTAGTCCCCAATTTGTACCAAAAATTCGCCATGTCTAACAGTCTGATTCACACACTATCTCCCCTTGAAACTGCTTATGTCGCTGGTATCATTGAAGCCAAAGCCTCTATTAACTTAATGCGACATAAATACTTTGTTACCCCTGCCATCGAATTTCATCACAAAAATCTTAATTATTTGCATCTAGTTAGTCAAATGTTAGGGGGTACTGTTTATATCGCAAAACCCCCTAATCGTAACAAAAAATGGATTATCAAAGGTCAATTAGCTATCGACATTTTGACGGCTATTCAACCTTATTGCATTGTCTTTTCCCCCTTAATTGATATTCTAATCGAATATCAAACTTGGTATCTTAATAGACCAAAATTTAAGGGTCTGGGTGAAGTCCATCAACGACAAACTATTGATTCCTACATTAAGAAAGTTAAAGATTTTAAAGCCAATGTCGAAATGGCTAAAGTCTCTAACCGTCCAGAAAACTATTTGCACGCTCGAACTAGAAAACACTTCACTGGCAGTGTCTAAGCAACTTCACCCTGTCGCTCAAACCATTTACATTGATTGTAGTGATGTTGCTTAAAAATCTTTGTTAGATGGTTATAAAATTATTCAAGTTTTTTACATTGACTACAACCGTGGTCAATGTTTTTTTGTTTTTCCCCCCCCCTCTCAGCCCTTGCTGTTTAATTAACCCCTCCGCCCTCAATATTTCCACCTTGACAGATGACTAAAGTTGAGCTATAATAAAGTAGTTCACCCACTTAACTAAACCAGTGTATGTCTAGAGTAAATCCTGTAGGGATTCCTTTGATTTCTGAATCTTTAAGGCTACAATTATTTGGCGATTTAGAAAACCACCCAAGCAAAACGGCTCGTGAAGAAGCCAAAAGACAGTTACAGAGCTTCAATCTGAGTAGCTCTAACATTCCTACTCCTCCTATTATTGAATTTGATTTACCCCCTCTTGAAGGTGAAGACCTTGAAAAACATTTTCACAACATTGCTATTCAGCGTTCTAAACCTTATTTAGATTTAGCAGAGTCTTTAGCTCGTACCAGTATTCCACCTATTCCTTCTGAATTTATTTTCAAGTGTGGTTGGACTTGTTACCCTATGGATGGGTCTGAACCTTATTCTGTCCCTTACCCTCTGGAGATGGCTATTGTTTATGACTGTGAGGTTGCTGTTACTAGCTCTAATTACCCTGTCATGGCTTGTGCTGTTTCTTCAGTCGCTTGGTATTTTTGGGTTTCCCCCAAACTGGTTTCAAACGGTTCTGATACTCTTTGTCCTTTGGGTAAATCCGACAAATTTGTTGTTGCTCATTATATGAGTTATGATCGTGCAAGAACCTTAGAAACTTATGACCTCAAACTCTCAGGCGTTCGTTTTTGGGATACTTTGTCTATGCACCAATGCGTCGCTGGTCTAAGTTCTAAACAACGTCCTCTTAGCATCAAACACAATAAAGCTCTTGATGACCAAGGTGAGTCTCCTTTTTATCATGATTGGCTTGAGGTTTCTAGCGGTAATTCTTTAGCCGAAACTTCTAAATTGCATTTAGGTTTTTCTATTTCCAAATCCGACCGTGATTATTTTGTTACCGGTACTCTTTTGGAAATAAAAAATCGTTTTCAGCAATTAGCTCAATACTGTGCTAATGATGTTAAAGTCACTTTTCAACTTTATCAAGTTTTATGGTTCCGTTTTAAGGAAAAATGCCCTTCTGTTGTGACTTTTTGCGGAATGTTGCAAATGGGTACTGCTATCCTTCCTGTTACCCGTGAAAGTTGGTATGGCTATATCAATCGCTGTGAAGAGTTGTTTCATTCTGAACGCTTAAAAGTTAATTCCCATTTGCAAATGTTGGCTGATGATGCAGTTTCTAAGTTTATTAGCGGTGAATTAGACCCTAACTCTGATCCTTGGCTTCGACATTTAGATTGGTCTATGCCTTCTTCACGGGCTAAAAAACATAAAGACAAACCAGAATGGTATCGTAAGCTTTTCAAGGGTGATAAACTCAACCTTACTGTTCGTTCCCAATGTACCCCCTATCTTTTACGTCTCTCTTGGATGGGTTTCCCTCTTTATCATCATAAGGAACGTAAGTGGGGTTTTCTTGCCACTCAAGGTGCTGATGTCTCTTCCAATACTACACCTTTGCTTCTTGAAAACTTTTATTCTCCCGATGGTGGTCTTTCTTATGTCGATACTCTGTTTTATCCCTTACCTCACAAAGCCGGTGAAAATTCCAATGTTGGTTCGCCTTTGTCTAAAGATTATCTTTCGGAAATGGAGGCAGGTATTCTTGATTCTGACTTCCCTGAAGCTAAATTAGCCCTCAAATCTGCTATTTCTTGTGCTTATTGGGTTTCTGTTCAAGACCGTGTAAAAAATCAATTTGTTGTTCTGTCTTCTGACAATTGCACTGGTTTTATTTGTCCTCAATTAATTACTGCTGGTACTGTCACTGGTCGTGCTGTTGAAAACACTTGGCTTACTGCCGCTAATCCTCGTCCCAATCGTATTGGTAGTGAAATTAAAACTACTGTTCGTATGCCTCAAGGCTATGTCCAGATTGGGGCTGATGTGGACAGTTAACGCAATGGCTGTCGTTAAATTCCTTTAATTGCGGGAAATTCCTTAGAGCCTAGATAACTACAACGTGACTTGAAAAGGTGAGCGTGAACGTTTTAAAAATATCTAGGATTGGACAATCCGCCGCTAAGACCCTCACCTAATCTAGAAGGGTAAAGTTCACAGACTATCCGTAAGGAGTAGGGCTTAAGCAAGCTCGAAATAGGGAAAAATGGGGAACCATTTAAGATATAGTCGAATCTGTAGGGAAACTTACAGAGAATAGGCGGAAGCGGTCTATTCGTAATACAAATGCAAGAGTTATGGATTTCTGACTTATTAGCAGATGCTTATGTTGGCATTATTGGTGGTACGCCCTCCTCTTTTCAAACACTTGTTGGCTCTAAAGAAGATGGCACTGACCCTCACTCCATGACTGCTTCTTTATTAGGTATCAGTCGTGATAATGCTAAAACTGTCGTCTATAGCCGTCGATATTCTGCTGGTCTTAAATCGATGATTAATTATATGCGGGAGTTCCGTAAAACTTTGACTTCTGCTGAGGCTAAACAGCTTGCTTCTGATATGTTTGCCAAAACAAAAGGTAAAAAAATTGAAGGACGTTGGCGTTTAGGTACTGAGTCCGTTATGTTCAACGAACTTGAACGTATTGCCACATCTAGCGACCCTCGCACTCCTACCTTGAAACGTACTATGAGTGATGCCATTCATCCACGTTTTACTGGACACAAAGATTATCTAACTAGCAAAATTAATTTTTGTGTTCAAAGCTCCGGTGTTGATTTTTTACACATCTGTCTTTCTGGTGTTGATTATCTTTGTTCCAAATATGACATTGATGCTCGACTTTGTATTACCATTCATGATGAATACCGATACATTGTTCTTGCTAAAGATTCTGCTCGTTTTTGTTTAGCTTTGCAAATCGCTCACCTTTGGACTAGAGCTTATATCTCCTACTCTGTAGGACTTTATGATTTGCCTGCTTCTGTTGCTTGGTTTTCGGGTGTCGATATAGACTTCACTATTCGTAAGTCCCCCGACAAACCCGCTATCACCCCTTCTCAACCTTTAGGTCTTCCTTTAGGGCGAGTCACTACCATTCAAGAGATTCTTGAGGTTACTAAGGGTTCTCTTTTGAAATCTTAGTAGTTCACTTCCTCACCTTAGTTCTCGCTCAAAATCAAAATTGTATTAGCTTTTTTTCGTGGTTCAAAAATACTCAAACTATGGGTATCTTTGAACCACCTTTCAAAAAAAAAACCATTTTTTCGATGAAAAAAAAGAATGTCTTGAAAAAAACTACCACTACTATCAATATAAACCTTTTAAAATCCATCGCAAATCATAAAACGATTTGGACAAAACCTTATGAACCTGATTTACAACCTCTTTTAAGTTTAGGCTTAATTAAAAAAGTTGCTGTTGGTCGTGAACTTGAACTTTTTATGATAACGCTTGCTGGTGAGTTTTTTGTTAAGAATTTCTAATCTTCAAAAACTTCAGTTAAAATCCATGAAAGCCAAACACTAAATATTGCTTGTATACTACTCATTATCGTAAAATATGTGGCAAATACGCTTAACGTAGGAATTGGTAATACTCTTAACAGATTGGTTAAACTTATTGCTATTCCGTAAACTCTCGCCACTCCTAACACTATACTGCTTCCTTCTAATGTAAACTTAATGGTTTGTTTTTGAGCTTCTCCTCTTATAAAATATTTCAAAATAGGTATGCTAAAATTTGTCACAGACGATAATAATAGCAACAATGTATATTGAAATTGCTCGTCTGTTAATCCCCCAACTACTCTCACCAAAGTTGTAGTCCAAAATATAAACCCTATGGCTATAAAGTATTCTTTTCCTAATTTTTGCTTAATCTCTAGTGTCTGTTTTGGGTTCACTTATGGCTTTTCCTAAATCTGCTAAAAACCTTTCTAAATACTCCTTAACATTTTGGGCGGAGTCACTTTCTAATTGGGTAAATTCTTTGCTTGGAGGTGGTAAAAATGGGTTTCCTGAAGCTATTTTAACGGTTGCTATTAAGTAAAGTTTATAATTATCCTTACTTCCCGCTACAAATAAAACCATTCTCACTTTTTCCCACCCTAAAAAACTTATTTGTCTTTTATTATAACCTAAATCCACTAATATTTTGTCATTATTTGATTTTAAAATTGTTGACTCTGGATAATTTGTAGAAATGTATGTTATAATATTTTCTAACAGTATTTCTTGGTTCTCTTTATTTAATCCTATTCCTTTCGGCAGTTTTAACGTTGTACTTTTGGTTATATGCCCATCTAATAAATAAACTAAATTTTCTGTATCCTTTGTAAGTGTTATGTTATCTTTTGTTTTTACATATTTTTGAAGGATTACTTTTTCTTTTATATCTATTTTTTCTTCTCCAAAAATTTGAAAATAAATTACTAATATATTTACGCTTATATTTAACACATAAATTAATAACTTTTCTCTTACTAACCGTTTTAAAAATCTAATCATTTTTTAAATATATGGAATTAATACCTGATTTTAACCCTTCTATTTCCGTTATTAACCACGACACAATTCCCTATTTTATCGCTTTACAAAAATCAAATGTAAATAGGATTTTTGTAAATTCTAAAGGGGGTGACATTCTTTCAGCTATCCATATTGCTGAAGTTTGTCACACCCCTTTAATTGTAATTAAGGCTATTAGTTCTTCAGCAGTTATGTCTTTGCTTATTAAGCCTCAATTTCGTTTTGTTTTACCCAGTGGTTTCCTTTTTTTGCACCCTCTATCCTGTAATAAATCTTGTTTAAATGATGATGAATTTGATTTATTTCTAGATTTTAAATCAAAACTTCCTCATCTATTAAGTGAGCGTAATCCTCAGTATTCCCCCAAAACTTTTGAGACTTGGCTTAAAGGTCGGTGTTTTTCTGATAATGAATTACAAAACCTTTTTAGTTTCTCGTTAGCTAAACTTGACCTTTAGTGGGATTCTGAGAATTTTTGCATTTTTCGCTTTTAACATTAGCGGGACTATTGTATCTAAAAAACTGTTTTTATTTTGAATCACAATACATCCTGCTGAACCCGGTACATTTGCGTCGAAATGCAACCCTAATTCAGACCGTCCGTACATTGGCACAGGACTAGGTTCAATAGGGTAAAACATACCTTCGACCCCTTTTGTTGCCAATCGATACCCATCGGTTCTGATTTGAAATTTATCGAATGGTGGAATCAATCCCTTTCCTATTCTTTGAAAATCTGTCCAATTTTGATAGCCTGCCGCACCAGATGTAGCCACTACCGCGCATAATTGCTTTTGGTCTTTATCTCTCAGTACAAATGTACCATATAGTAACTTTGTACTTCTCTGAGGCTTAAATAGGTACTCCGCAAATGTGGGAATTTGTTGCTCTTCTTTTGACATTTTGTTTTTCTTGTGATAGGGTATAACTTTACTTTGAGTGGAAAATTTTTATGGCTATAAAAGAATTACTGAATCCCATCGGAAATCAGGTGGTAACTTGGATGTTTCCAACTGATAATGAATGGGGCATCCCTGTCCTTCCTTTAAATATGGCTGGGAAATATCCAGAAACTCCTATTCACATTTGGGGGGCTAAGGCTCGAAACAAATCACTTACCGGTACAGTCTTTCACTACACTGACGATTACCGCTTTAGTGGTCATTGGAAAAATCCTTCTAAATTAATTGATACTTCTATCACTCTTGTTGGTGAAGTTAACTACACCATGACTCTCCAAACTCCTAAAGCTATCGCTATTGAACTAATTTTCAAAAAACGTTGGCTTTCTCGTTATTGGGCTGAAGCAGGTATTCGTATTCTTGTTGATGTTAATGTTCCCACTGAATTTGAGGATATTGCTCTTTTAGGCGTTCCTAAAGGTTGGGATGCCTATTGTACTCATGGCTATTCTGATGGTATTGCCGCGACTTACGAAGAATTTGATATGGCTTGCCGTCACGCTGGTACTTCCGACATTTTTTTTACCGTTTATGGCGGGGGACGAAAAGTCAAAGAGGAGTGTCAAAAAATGGGGTGGTGTCATGTTATCGAGGAGTCTGACAGAGCTAGAGGACGGTTTAAGGATGATTTTAACGTCTCAAACTACCTGAAAACGGAAAATAAAGCTTCGGTTTCACAATCTGTAGGTATTTGAACTAATCTATTGACATTTGGGGTCAACTTCTGCTATAGTGTGTATATCGCAAACTCTACAAAAAAAAAAAACACATGACTCTTTTTCTTTTAGAAACCTTATCGACCTCTAATCAGTGCCATTCAACCTATTTTCCGGCTCAACACTCCGCTATTCGTCGCTCTCTTTATAAAGAAATGCTCGACTTTGTTTTAGAAAAATTGCCTCCTAATACTCCTTTTCTACTAGAATTTTCTGAACGTCTAAATACGTTTCCAGCCGACAATGGCTCTCTTGTTGAAACTATCCTCACTGCCAAATTGTTCGTTAGTGCCGAAACCAAAAACAGTCTTTTGCCATCTATCGACGGTCAATACGAAGTTTTAGGCAAAAAATAATCGTCGTTCAAGATAAAAAATTGATCACGCTCGTTTTTAAAGTGTAGTGTGATCAATTTTTTTTATGGTAAAAACTTCTGGTGGTGATGGTCGGCAAGAACGTCGTCAACGTTCTAATGATTCCACTAAAAAACCCCGCAAAGCTACTTCTAATCCCGTTGAATCCGTTTTCGCCCTTCGTAAAAAAGCTCGTAAGTCTTAAAAAAAATTTTTTTTCTAGCTACCCCTTGACAAGAGTTCTTTTTTTTTGCTATTCTTAAAAAGAACTCTTAACTTTTAAAGTTTATGCCTGTTTTAGAGCCTGAAAATTCTCCAGAAGACGAGCCAACCCGTTCTTATTTTCACGGTGAAAAAGAGAATCGTTTAGATATTGCTCACAATCTTTCCCTAACTAACCAATTCGAGTTAGCACGAATAATGCTTGAAGTCGATAAAGCTTTTGGCTTAGATTGTTTGCCCCAGAATGCCTCGCATATTCGATTTTCTATCCCAGATTTGAATACTCGCAGTGAGCGCATCAAAGAGCTAATCACTTTGCTGTTTCAGAAAACTGTCTCTCACCATAATCTTCTGTTAACTTTGCAACAACGGTCTCTTGGTTTAGAGACTCCACCTTTCTATCAACCACCTCAATAATTTTTTGAGCCTTTCTTTTGTTCACCTTTTTACTTTTTTGGAGATTTTTTATGAATGAATCCGAACGTCAAGCTTTAAAAAATGACCTTTTTAACAAAATCCCACATGGATTAGCCCTTACTGGTCGTATTCGTGATTGGGGCGAAGGTCGTCTTCCTGTTAGTTGTACTGTCTTCCATGTCGAAGACTCTATGGAAGGTGATAATGGCATTGAAGCTAGTTGGATTTTTACTTCTCATGCCCTGCGTAATGCCGCAGGCTGTGCTATTGATCTTAACGCTTTACGCCCCTCTGGTACTACTAACGATAAAGGTCTTGTCGCTTCTGGTGCTGTTAGTTTTATGTCTCTTTACTCTCGACTTAATGAAACTCTTCGTCGAGGTGGGGTTTTTAAAAATGGGGCTGTTACTGTTTATCTTGACTATGACCACCCTGACGCTTTGGCTTTTTTAAATGCTGACGAATTTGAAAATGCTTGGATTAAATTAGCCATGTACGTTGATGATGGTCTAAAAACCCATCCTATCAAAGCAAAATTAGCTGACGCTGTTGACAATGGTACAGTTTGGTTAGCTAAAAAGCAATACGATAAACATGGTGAACGTCTTTATAGTAATGTTTGTTTAGAAATTTTACTAAAAAGTCGAGCTACCTGTCTTATCTCTAATATCAATTTGGGTTTACTTTCTCCTCATGAGATTCCAACTGCTTTCCGTCAAGGGGCTGAATGGTTAGCTCGTTTACACCCTCTTACTGGTGTTGGTGAAACTGGTCAATATCTTTCCCCTGCCGAAGACAGACAAATTGGACTTGGTGTTATTGGTTTAGCTTCTTTTTTAGCTATCCATGATGTTTCCTATTCCGATTTCGTTTCTGCGTTAGTGTCCATAGAAGAGATGACTTCTGGTTTCCGTCCTGATATTCTCCGTGCTTCTCTTCCTATTGTTTCTTCTTTACTTCTCCCTCAACAAATTGCTTTCTATCTTGCTTTAGGCTACCATGAAGCGGCTGATATTGGTCGGGTTTACAACTTTGACCGTGTTTTCTGTGTTGCTCCTACCGCAACTTCTTTTACTAAGCATTTTGATTCTCAAGGCTTCTCTATTACTCCCGAAATTAGCCCTCCTTTAAGTCGTTCTATTGAACGTACCTCTGAAACTTTTGGTTCTCAAATTTTTCATTTTCACCCTAACGTTCAAATTGCTCCACAGGTTGGTTGGAATACTCAATGGCGACTTCTTAATATTTGGCAACGTTTAATGGATTCTACTGGTCTTAGTCATTCTATTTCTGCTAATATTTGGGATACTTGTCCTGTTGATGAATCTTTTATCGATACTTTCCTAGATTCCGACCTCAAAACTACTTATTACCGTCTCGCTACTCTCCAATCTTCTAATGATAAGTCTCGTCTCATTTCCGATGAGGCTCTTGATGCTCTTTCCTATCTGCCTAATTCTCAGTCTTTCTCAGACGTGGACTTTGATGCTTTATTTCCTTCCGACGATATTGTTGTCTGTAATCTCGATTCCCAATATTGTCCCGCTTGTGCCGGTGATTAATTTGGTTTAGGCATACCCACGCACTTTTAGTGCGGGTGAGTTTCAAAATTAAAAATTTTCGGTCAACTACCTAAAATAGTTGACTTTTTTTTCTAGTTCACGCTATACTATATATTAATGTTTAATTATCCCACTTTTTCCTATGCCTAATGTTGCTTCCCCCAATTTGTCTGTTCTACCTAAATTGGTTCTTATCTTTGGTGATTCTGGTTCGGGTAAATCCGTAGCTCAAAAAGCTTTTCAGTTTCATTCTTTTGTTCCTTTGCATCCTATTCAAGACCTAAAAACTTTCTTAGAGTCTATGTGCGATTTACCAGCCGGTTCTTTGCATACTCCCGAAGGTAAAGCTTCTGTTCCAAATTT
>OKRQ01000002.1_pt1 | contig 33627 bp, 57 predicted proteins | sample 1601101 | NCBI WGS metagenome assembly OKRQ01 (sample SAMN07581548, study PRJEB24739) | freshwater metagenome | place: Singapore | collected 2015-04
TTCCCTACACGACGCTCTTCCGATCTGTTTCCCAGTCACGATACCAACAAACTATGAAGGAAGACAAGGGGCACTGGATTCTGTCAATAGGTCTCTGGAGCAATTACAGGCTGTTAGAGCCGATATTAACACTCAGGAGCCATCTACCTACCTTGACATAAAAGAAAGCGCTCAAAAGGCTTCTGAATCGGTTTTAATGCTACAAGAGCTTTCTAAGAAAACAGGTAAGTCGCCTGAAGAACTTTACACACTTGCTAAACAATTTTCAAAGAATTTAGCAATACGTTCTACGCTTGAGAATTTTCTAAACACCTTAGAAGAACGTAGTTTTGCTGTGCAATTCTTACAAGAAGTAATCCCTTTACAGACACTAGAGGACATAACACGTTTATTGCCAACTGTCAATAAAAAACTAGAAGATTATGGGTTTACTGAGAGTGTCTTAACAAACGCTTCAGCGCAAAACTCTATTCAACGATTGCTACGTGACTTACCTGAAAATGATGCTGTTCAGTTTTTGTATGACTTAAAAGGTTCATTAGTAGATGCTGTAGGTGAAAAGGATGCTAGAAAGTTTTTAGCTACGCTATTGGAAGAAAGAAAAACCACTAGCGATATAGTGTTAGAATCAGCATTTAGGGCTATAGATGTTGTGTCTGTTGTCGAAATAGCGTCTTTAATTAAAGGCATTATTCGTGGTGTGTCTAAAACGGCTAGTCCGTCTAAAGCTGCCATTGCCAGTGGCAACGCTGATGCTGCTGCGGCTGATGTTGCAGCTACCATTGCCAAAGGCAAGCCTAGCATCTTAGGGCATCCAGAACCATTAGAAGAAGCTAGTGCATTAAACCCTAGTATTGTTCCTAATGCTTATCACCAATTAAGCCGCAATGTACAAGACAAACTACGTCAAGCATACGAAGAAATAGATAGAGCTTTAAGAACTGCTTTGCCTACAAGTGGGGTGAACAAGTCTGATGTATTGCGTACAACTGAAGCATTAAAGACACGCTTTGACCCTACTACCAATAAGAGTATTCGTGCCGCTGACATTACCCCTGACTTAGATAAGATGAGGGTAGGTCTAAGTGTTACTTACGACAACAAAGGTATTCTATTTGACACTAAAGAAGCTGCTGAAGAAGCCTATAAAGGCAAGCTAGCAGGTCAAGTTACTGTTGTAGAAATGTCACAACAAACAGAAGATGTTGTAAAAGCGCTACAACAAGACCTCAAAAGACAAATGGCAGATTTAGAAAAGAGCGGTGTAACTGTTCTGTCTAAAGGCGAAGCCAAACCTGTTAAGCCTGTTTCTAACATGGATGCTGTACCAGTGTCCAAACAAAGCCGTGTAGAGAACCTGAATGACGTTATTCAGACCAGCAAATCTGACACTGGCGCTATTGCAGCCACTATTAAAGCCTTAACCAAAAAAGAGCCTGAAACAGCAAAAGCGTTAGAGCAAAAGTGGATAGAATTGCGTAAAGCAGTTAAAGACGCTAAATTAACAAACACCACTGATGGCGCTAAACTTGTTAAAGCATTGGATACACTTGTAGAGGAAGCTGCTAAAGACTTCCAGACTGCTTTATCTGCCGCTGAAAGTAAAGCAAAGCCTCGCATTAAAGCCACTGCTATTACACCTGAAATACAAAGCAAGCTACTGACGCTGGAAGAAACTGCTAGGATGCTGGAAGAAGCTAAGGCAGGGCGCTATTTGCCTAAAGGTTATGTTGTTAAACAGCAATATGACCATCCTGTTTTTTCTGATAATAACCTAGCAAAATTGACAGAAGAAGAACTAAATGCTACGCATGGTGCTTTCTTGTCTGCGCTAAACCCTGCGCTTGGGGCTGCTGAAACTTATTATCGAACTGCTTTGGTTAGTGTTCACAAACAATCTAAAATAGGTAAAGCATGGGTTAATTATTTCAAAAAGATGCCTTCTCTTAGCGGCGCTGAAAGAAAACAAGTAACAGAAGCACTTGTTAAAAGTGACGCACTAGAACATGAATTTGACCCATTAGAATTAAAAGCACAATTTGGCATAGAATCCGAAGAAGCTATTACGGCTTATTATCTTTTTAGACAAAGCCGAAATATACTGCACATGAATAAAGACGGAGAAGCTGTTGATGATTTAATAGCTAGGGGCTTTAGGGAAGCTAAAGTAAGCGTACCCGGCACTGACGCTGAATCAACTATTGAAAGTTTTGTTGTCAAGCAAATAACAGACGCTACGCCTTTGTACGACAAACGCGCATACCACATGACGACTGGCAAAGGAACTACAATAAATCCAGAAAGCCTAGCACATGGCGCTCAAGTGTTAGAAGTGCGTGGTGGCTATTTAGCTGGAAAAACCAACTATGATTACATTATTGTAGAACCCACTAAAGTAAGAATACACGATATTACTTCTGTTGTTGGAAAGAAAGAAGGCACGTTTAGTCGCATACACACTGATGAGTTTTTTATTACAGAGCGTATTCCTATAGATGGCGATGGCGCTGTAAAAGAGGGACGTAGAGCGTTGCGTACTGCTACGACTATTGTAGAAGCTGATAAGTATGTTGCTGGAATGAACGCATTGCAAGCAATGGCTAAAGCTGGTGTGCGTATCTCTAAAGACGATGTAATAAAACATCTAGGTGACTTTGAAACAAAATTGGATGAGATGGCAGATGCTTTCAATAGCGGTAAATACAACGACAGCATATTTGAACGTAATGTTAGTGGCGTAAGGGATGTTTTCTTTAGAAACCTTATCTATCGTGGGGGCTATGATGTTAGCACTGGCAAGCTGTTCTTTTCTCGTCGCGGGGATAAAGCTATTCCTTCAATCTCGCAAAAGTCCATCGAAGCAAACGTAGCAGACCCTTGGGAATCTATACAAAGGGAAATCACGAACACAATTAACTTTGTGTCTGCTACTGAAATGCGTAGGAACATGATTCAAAAGTGGTACAACACTTTCAAAGACTTAATTCCTGCTGATATGATTGGCAAAGATGCTGAACAAACTTTTGCTAACGCAGTGAATAGGCTTGACCAGTTTAAGAAGTTACGTGGCTATGAAACCACACGCGAAAAACAAATGATTGGTCAGCTAAAGTTTGTATTAAACTCTATTGGTGTAGAACATCCAGTAGAACGTATTACTCGTGCTGCCATTCATGGTGTAATGAACAACATAGAAAAGGGGCTAGGTGCAACTAAGTTTGCTAACGTACCCGTTATTAAACACATTCCAGCAATGATTCGTCAATGGGATGTGCCTAACTTTGCTCGTTATTTGACTGCTCATGCTTTCTTGGGATTAGGCGCTGTACGTCAAATATGGGTACAATCGTCCGGTATGATGTACACAACTGCATTACATCCCGTTCATGGTTCTAGGGCTGCTTTTAACATTAAACCTTTATTGACTGCTTATGCAAGCGACAATCCCGAAGTGTGGAAATGGGCGCTACGCGCTGCTGACCCTGAAGATGTTAAAGTAAGTGCTAATGACTTTGTGCGTACTGTTGCTGCAATGAAACGCATTGGTTTGTTAGACAACATTGGGGCTTCTACAGTTAATGAAGGGGCTGATGCTGCTGCAAACGTACTAGGAAAAACTAAACAGCGTTTTGATGCTGCTAGTTTTTATTTATTTAATTCAGGCGAAGCAATTAACCGTGTAGGCGCTTTTGACACAGCAAGGCGCGTATGGTCAGAAGCCAATCCGGGGCTTGTATGGGATTCTACTGAAAACCTACCTAAAGTGTTGGAATTAGCAGATACGTTTAACGGAAACATGACAAGAGCATCAGAAGCCTTTTGGCAGAAAGGTGTTCTGTCTATTCCCACTCAGTTCTTGCAATATGGCGTGAAGTCTAGCGCAAACCTATTAGCTGCTTGTAAATCTACAGTTACAGGTAAGAAAATGAGGGGCTTAACTTCTAAAGAAATGTTGTCTGTCTTAATAGCAACGCCTTTCATTTACGGCATGGATAACACTGGGGTAGAATCTATTTATAAAGAATGGCTAGGCGAAGAAATTGCTAATTTAAGCGACGAAGAAAAGCTATACATTGGACAAGGCATTATCTCAGGAGTTATTAACTCAGCGGCTAAAGCAACCACTGGACAAGAAGCACAATTGGCAATTGGTACAATGACTAGCCCCTTTACTTTCTCAAGGGACTTGACTGAAGCGGCTGTAGATGGTACATTTGAGCTTTCTACGCTTGGTGGTCCATTTGGTTCGTGGCTACAAAACGTGTATAACATTTGGCCTCATTCCGTAGTGCTATGGGAAAAAGAAGATGTAACTTCAGCCGATGTTGTAAAAACCATAGCACAAATATCTTCTGAAACTACTCAGACTGGCAGGGCATTGTGGAAAACCTACCTAATGGCTACAAACGGTGGCTTAAACTTTGACAATCAAGGTCAGTTATTAGACGTACAATCTTCATTAGAAGTGGCTGCTAAGGGTGCTGGTTTTACCTTGTATTCCGAAGTCACTAAAAACGCTTTATTCAAGAACGATAAAGAATACAGGGCAGCTATGAAAGACATTGCTGACACTGTTAAGTTCCTAAAGAAAAAACAGTTCCAATTGCAACCAGATGACCCTTTAGCGCAAGAGCTACAAAGGCAAATCAATGTTGTCATGAATAGAATGGAACCTGCTGACCGTAGAGTTGTAGAAAGACAAATACGAGAAGATAGAGACTACCGCACTCAAGTACAAAGATACATTGAAAGTAACTTTGCTGAACCTACTCAGCGTAGGCTTCCCTCTGAACAAATTGGAGTACCTGCTTACCCTTTCCCAACAAAAGGCAATGAATAATGAAAGCACCTAATTATCAAGTTGATTTAGTACGTGATGTTCGCCCCTCCACTGCTGATGTAAGTGGGTTAGCACAAGCTACAGCTAATGAAATGGCTACTGCTGGTGCAGCTAGGGCTGGTTTAGTTGGCTTAGTGGGAGGCACTATTTGGGATGCCTACAAAGGCAAGGAAGCTGCTGACTTTGAGAAGAAGCTGGAAGCAGAGCGTCAAGGCTTTGTGAAGCCCCTAGAGGAAGCGGGGAAGGGCTTGTTAGCTGCTGAAGAAACCAAGAAACAAGGAATGTTGTTTGCTGCTCAAACGGCTCAGAAGTTGTTTGATGAAAGCATGGGTTCAGATTTAGAAGGACGTGACCCTGAACTCATTAAGAAGCAAGTGGGGGAAATGTATGCTAAGACCACCACACCTATTCTAAAAGAATATGAACAAAAGATGAAAGCCTATGAGGAAGTGTTGTCTAGCTTTCCTGCAAGGCAAAGTGAAATGATGGCACGTTCAGAAGCATTGCTAAAACAATACATTGCACGTATGCCAGCATTGGCTGACCAGTTTAGACAAACCACTCAAAGGATTCTAGGCGTACAAGGCATTGAGAGCTTCACTACAATGCAAGCATATAGGGCTGTTGAGCAATTCTCGTCACAACAAGCGGAAGCTGCTAAAGCGGCTAGAAAAGTGGCTGCTGATGAGGAGGCAAGAGCATTCAAAGCCTATACAGAAGCTAATAAAGCAATGGGGGTAGATGAGTTTACTTCTTTGCAACAATGGCAAGACCCTGTTATTCGTAACACAATGGGTAACATTCTACGTGAAAACTCACAGCTTCGTTTGAGAATATCCAAAGAAGAAACTGAACTCAAAGCAGGTAACTTAAATCTATCTGCTTTTGTTAGCACCCGCTTAGGCGCTGAAGAAGCTGCTATGGCTGCTGCATTGCCAGCTATGTACAATGAGCTAAAGCAAGCAGGGCTAGGGGAAGCAGACATTCTAGGCGGTAACTTATCGCTTGAACAGCTACGCAATCCTAAAATTATGGGTGTCTTGAGTAAGTATGCCGACCAAGCCACTATGCGTATTAACCAAACTGCTGACAACATGAGAGCAGACATAGGAACTCGTGTAGCTAAGGGTGAACTGAAAGTTGGCGATGTCGAATACACTAGGTCAATGGAAAACATTGAGAAGTGGCGTAAGAACCATTTAGAAAACACCATTGGCACTAAAGGCACTGGGCTGCTCAATGCTTTGGAGCTATACAGCAAAAGAGATGAAGCGTCTCTGAAGAACGCCAGCAACACTATTGAAATGTTTGGCAACCTGTTAAAAACTGTTGACCCTGAAGGGTACATACAAAAACAAGTGGCTAGATCCACTCCAGAAGCATTAGCTAAACTTGTAAAAGAACATCCATCAGCGGCGCTGGTGCAAATGATAATGGGGCGTATGCCTGAAGCACTTGAAAACCCTGCTAAATCCTATGAAATAATACGAGAGCTTTCTGAGAAAATAGCTAATCAGCCTAACTTCCGTAATTCTTCCACGCCAATTAACAAAGCTGCTCATCCAGAGGCAGCGGCAATGAATGTCATCACTTACGAAGCTGCTGCTAAAGCTGTTAAACTAGCTGCATCAGACCCCACTGTTCCCATTGATGCTTACAACATGGACGCTGTAAAGAAACTTATCAATGGTGCTGCTTCGGATGCTGAATATGGCACTACGTTCTTTAAGCGACACTTCTCTGATTTACAGGCTGTCATACAACGCGCTTCCCCTGCCGATAAGGAAATCATTAAACAGCAAGTTCTGACTGCCACTACTTCCAGCATCTACGGCATGGCGGGGCATGGCGAAGCATTGTCAAGTGCAGTTTTAGAAATGAAAAATCAGCCGTTACTTAAAAACATGACATTCCCTGATAAAACAGGGGCAGTGCCTTTAGCTATTACTACCGAAAAAGAAACACCAAAACAAATAACTGGGCGTGGCTTAGGCACTGGTGTTCCTCCTTCTTTGTTACCTTTACAGCAAAAAGAAAAGAGAATAAATAACATTCTTGTTCACGTTGACAACGCATTACGAGTGAGGGCGCAATTAAACGATGAATCCATCATTAAACTACGTCAAGACTTTATGCAGCAAGTGGAAACAGCGTACAAGCGCGGCATTTCTTTGTCTCAAGTTGTTGCTGAAACGCTGGAAGGTGGGAAAAAAACTGCGGGTACTAGTGCTACCACCCCTGCTGCTGGTGCTGCTACTCCTGTTTCCGGTGGAACTACATCACAAGTTAATAAATGGTGGCTCGAATAAAATGGACTGGAAAACATTAGCTAAAAGCCCACAAGAATGGGCTAACTTGAAATACAATGACCCGCGCTTAGATGCTTTTGCTGAAGAGGTAGAAAAGCGTTATCAGTTACCTACAGGAATTGTGCTTGCTATTAAGAACGCAGGGGAACGCACCAATCCCGGTCAGGTGTCTCCAGCAGGTGCTAGAGGAATAATGCAGTTTACAGATTCGACAAGAAAACTTAGAGAAGGCGCTTTTGACCATGACGTTGACGACCCATTCCAATCTATTGATGCTGCTGGAAGATATTTGAAAGAACTTATTAAAGAAAACAAAGGTAATGCAATGGCGGCAGTGGCTAACTATAATGGCGGACCCTCTGCTGGTAAAGCTGTTCGTAGTGGCAAGCAACCGCCAGCAAAAGAAACCCAAGACTACATAAGCCGTGTAAAAGAGTATCTAACTAAAAAGTATGGAGGACAATAATGGATTGGTCTAAATATGCCCCTTATTTCAAGAAAGAGGAGTTTACCTGTAAACATACAGGTGAGAATGAAATGAAGCCTGAATTTATGGACAAGCTATTAGCCATAAGAAAACGCTATGGAAAGCCTATGTGGGTTACTAGCGGTTATAGGTCTCCTAAACACCCCATAGAAGCCGCTAAAAAGGCTTCAGGCGCTCATGCAACAGGTAGAGCATGTGATATAGGCATACAAGGCTCAGAGGCGCTAGAACTGCTTAAAATAGCCTTAGAAGAGGGTATGACAGGCATAGGGGTGCAGCAGAAGGGAGCAGGTAGATTCCTGCATCTGGATGATGTCACGCAAGGCTTACCAAGACCGAACATTTGGAGTTATTGATATGTGGAACTTACTTATACCCGCTGTAACGTCTTTATTAGACAAAGTTATCCCTGACCCTAAAGCTAAGGCTGAAGCGCAGCTAAAGATGCTGGAAATGGCTCAGAAGGGGGAATTAGCTGCTTTAGATGCTGATATGAAACTAGCATTAGGACAGCTAGAAGTCAATAAGATTGAAGCTGGAACAGACTTGTTCAGAGGGGGCTGGAGACCCGCTGTAGGGTGGTTATGTGCTGCTGGCCTAGCCTATCAATTCCTATTACAGCCTATTCTACCGTGGGTAGTAGGCTTATTTGGCATTATGGTTCCTCCCTTACCTGCTATCGACAATGAAACTCTAATGGTGTTGTTGACTGGTATGCTAGGCTTAGGTGGATTGAGAACGTATGAAAAGGTAAAGAAAGCAAGCTAAAAAGAAAAAAGCCTAAAGTGTTTCCACTCTAGGCTTAAATGTACAACTTGTTGTAACTAATGAGGACAAGTGTATTCGTAAAAATACCTTTCCTCTAATTCTTTTTGTTTCTTTATCCTACGCTTGTCCCCTTCCCGGTAGCGCAATGACACTTCTATTTCCGCCTCTTTTCGTGCTTTCATCCGAAGAATCTCTATTTCTTTATCAGTTAAGAATGGGTGGTACATTTTGTGTATCCTTTACCACAACACGAGTAAAAATTAAGTGGGGCTTATTACCCCGGTGACGACCCGTACCCACACCCGTCGATGTGGTTCACCTGTAAATTCAGGCTCATACTCTGATACCACTAGCCGGGTAATTCTTGCTTTGCTTCTAAATAACTTTCTAGCCGTTCTATTTCTTCCTTGTATGATTCTATTTTTCTTTTCATTATTTCGGCGCGTTCCCAGACTGAATACTGCCAGTCCTTACTATCTGGAAACCATTCATCGGGCATTACTTCTCTAAGCAACTGTTCAGCAAAGCTATCTAGCTGTGCTTTATTTCCTCTGACTTGATACAGAGAGTTCTTAAATACGGACAGCTCATACCCTAAATCAAAGCCAGCAAGCCCAGCCAGAAACATCGTTTTATCTGTAATCAATATAATTCCTTTACTGACACAACAGTTTTTAATCTTTTTCCATACCTAATAACGCTCTCATCGCCCACGTCCACTTTCCCGTTTCCAGTTTTGACAAAACAAACATGGTAATAAGTGCGGCAAAAGTTGCGTATAAAATACCAATTGCCAGCATTCCGTTAAGTATGAAGAATACCCATGTAAGCCAATAAACAACTGGAATAGCTAAAAACATAATTCTGCTCCTTTATAAAAAACCCATGCGTCTTAATTCACTAACACGGCTGGGGACTGCACCCGTTAAATGGGCTGTTTTGCTGCCGCTTGACCAATGCCACCACTTATAACCTACCCGGCAGAGTAGGCAGGTCAGCACCAATCCCCATGCGTGTTAGCCCCCGTCTTTCCGGGGTGTCATCTAGGTGCTGCGTTTCAAACTGCCTAGCCAATTTCTCATAACCGATTAGCAGCGTTCGTTTTTGTTAGTGTGCCAATTATCAGCAGGATGCTTTCCTCTGAACGAAGCGTTGCAAGTTATCTCAGCCGTAAAGCCCTCACATCACGACGTAGCTACAGCGTCCTGTAGCGCTACCTTTTTTACACTAACACGACTGAGACCTGATTAGCTCCCTTACGGGCGGTCGTCCTGGCCATGGGACAATTCATCAAGTCTCATGCGTCTTAGTGCTTTAACAAGTTAATTCTATTTCCTTCTCTTTGCAAATTTTCTCTAAACATTCTTTGTGCCCATAACTATGGGCAAAAGCATTGTCGTAAAGTTCCCCATTTTCTCTAACGTATTCATTCCCGCTCATCAGTTTGTACGCTATAGTCATGTGTTTTTTGCATATATCGCAATTTCCATAGTAATCAGTTCCGCGGTCAGCTGCTTCTATCCAAGTGACTTTTTTACCTGTTGCCTTGCCCATTTTCCCTCATTTTCGCTATCTTTTCCAACATTTCACGCTTTTCAATTAGCGCTTTTGCTTTCTTTTCTGCTTCCGCTTTACTCATTCCAGCGTCGTATTGAAGTATTGCGGCTCGTTCTTCAAATGCTTCACGGTCAGTCATTTTGTTTCTTTTAGTATGGCTGCGGCTGCAAGGGCAAATTTGTTCCAATCACCTCCAAGTACGTCCATACCCCACTGCTCTGGCTGCGCTAGTCGTTCACGTAGTGCTTCAATTGAAGGAACTTGCATAAAAAGATCAGGCTCACCGCCTTTGATGTATGCGACTAATGCCTCAAGATCATTTAGCGCTTGCTGCATAATCTCACGGTCAGTTTTGTCAGTCATAACCACCCCGCAGCGCTTACAAACTCATCCCAAGTAAGGGATACTTCTTTGTCTTCTAAAATAATGACCATTTCATTCTCCTGTAGTACATTGTGCAACTACACAAACCGCGCATCAGCCTACGCATTCACTAACACTTACTAATCTACACTACTTTTTCCTGCTTGTCAAGCTGTTTTAATACAATGAATCGAAAGCCCCAAAGACTTTGCTGTTGCAATTTGTCGGATAATGTTCTCTTTTACCGATTCCTTCGAGCGCTTCATCACTTGACGCATATAACGACGAAGGGCATTCCGCGCTTCTTCGTAGCTCTTGAACACTGCTTGTAGATACTTCGGGAGGCTTCCCTGCTTGCGTTTGATTTTGTAACTCATCTTTAATCCTTTCAACGTATAAGACTGCATCCATTAGTTCTTCTTGTAGGTGCTGAACCCACCCAAGTAAATCAATGTCATTGCGCTCTAATGTAACACCATACTTCTCCACTCCTTTCTTAGACCTTATGGCAAACTGGTTAATAACATTGTCAACTATTCTGTCATTCATTGTCAACCTCCCACCAGTTGTCGAAATCTATCTTTAATACTATTGGCTCATCGAGATTGTGTAAATGTTCCAACACTTCGTAAAATCGTTTGTAATTAAAACTAAGTTCAACACCATTAACTAAATGAATGACAGTGTACTCGACAGTATCGCCACGCAATTCCATCGATACTGTAACCTCTAGTATGCTCATGATTGAAAGTCCTCTAAAGTATCTCGTTTACGCTGCAACACTGGAACCTTCTTAGCCTTTTCTTCTTGCTCTACAGCGCGGTTAATGAGCGAAATAAACCCCTCACGCATCAACACCATCTTCTCTGCTTCAGTGGCTTCTATGGTCACTAAAGCACTCCCATCTTCATATTCCTCTAACACCTTCACTTCCATTTCAGCTCTCCTGTCATCCCCACTACACTGTAATCAGTGACCACTCCCTCAAAGAAGTTCTTAAAAGAAGCCCCGTTTACGACCCAATCAAGCCAATCTATAGGGTTTTCTTTCACTTTGAAGTTACCCTTTAAGCCTAGCTGTATCAAACGCCTATCAGCTAAGTATCTAATGTACTGCTTTACTTCCTCTTTTGTCAAGCCCTCAATAGCAACAGCGTTGTAACAAAGGTCTATCACCTTATCTTCCAATGCTACAGCTTGCCTGAATGTCTCATAAATGCTACGCTTAAACTCATCGTTTACAATGCGTGGGTGTTCATCGCATAAGGTTCTAAACAGCTTCACCATGCCTTCTACGTGCGCTGTCTCATCTCTTATCGACCACTCCACAATTTCACACATGCCCTTCATCTTGCCGAAGCGTTGGTAGTTTAACAGCATGACAAAGGCGCTAAACAAACTCATGCCTTCGTTACAGGCTGAACGTGCCACTGCTTGCGCTAGACCACTCATTGAATGGGTGTCTGCTTGGCTCATGAACTCAATCTTATCAGCCATTTCTTCATACTCTAGGAAGCTAAAGTATTCTTCTTCAGGTAAGCCTAGAGTGTCATTCAACAAGGCATAAGCCCTTTGGTGGACAAACTCCCTATTAGCAAAAGAAGTGAGCATAGCCCTTATTTCGTTGTTCTTAAAGCGTGGCAGGAAATGGTCAATGTAATTAGACCCTACAGCCACATCGCTTTGAGTGAACAAGCGTAAGATGCTGGTAATGTGTTTCTTCTCATCAGGTGTAATGCCCCCTGTTTTCCATTGTGTGACATCCTCATTCAGCCTAGCCTCTGCTTCATGCCAATGAATCTTTTCATGTTCTACCGCTGCCATAACAGCCCAAGGATACTTAAAAGGCTTATATGTCTTACTTTGTTCTAATACACTCATTTAGGTTCCCTTTAGTTTAACCAATATCGTTACACTTGCACGATAACATATTCAGTGTTACCGTGTAAAATATATGTTCAATTCTCCATAAAAGCATTAAAACTAACAGGAAACTTCTCTCTTGTCAAGCGTTCTATGTCTTTTGCTACTTCTTGTGTCTCTCTTTGTGTATGCGAATCCAAACGTAGCTTACACACCCTAGAAAAGAAAGCCAATGAACCTGTCCATATCCATGTAGTCATTGTGTTCTGTGGAAGAATCATCCTAGCCTGTTCAGGGCAAACGTCTAGCTTTAACATTCTGTGGTACGCTTCTAGTGCTACCCATGCAGCATCTTCTGGAATGTTCTCATACCAATCTTTCCCATGCACTTCAACATCTACAGCTTCGTCACTACTTCCCTGCTTTACATTCTCAGCCCTTTTACGCCAATACTCAGGAAAGTAAAACTCAGGTTCACTATCTACATAGCGCCTAGACACTTCATTCCACGCTCCTCCTACCTGATGCTTAGCCAACTGTCTTGCAACAAATATAGGAGCTTTAATACGGAATGAGAGACATGTATGAGCAAATGGGCTCCAATGATTGTGCTTTGCAAGATATTGCACAAGTTTGGCATCCTTTGTACTTAGGTTATCGCGTTCAAGTAGGTAGTCATATTCCCACTCACTTTCTTTATCAAATGACACTCTAGCTGCGTTGACAATGGATAAATCTGTTCCCATGCAGTCAATCAACTCAACAGACATTTTAGCTGTTTTCATTAGGAAAACTCCTTTTCCAAGTATTCAATAGACAACAGCATTTCATCAAACTGTCCCTTCTTAACATCATTCAACACCACTAACCCCCTCCAATGTCTGTTACTCAAGCTGTCCATGTAGTCCTCGTCATGCAAGTAATAGCTGCCTGCGATGATTGAGCATATAGGCGTACCATCTGCTCTCTTGCCATAAGCTATCTGTTTTCCTTGCGCATGTCCTGCTATGCAACTCATGTGCAGCTTAGACACAATGACTGATGGGCTAGAAGCGGGTCTCCCCATAGCGCCTACAGGCCAATAATGACAAAACCCCACTTCCTCTATAAACACTGGTCTTAAAAATTCATGCACTTCCCAATCAGCTTCATAGCCTAAGTCTTGTACGCTTATTGTCCCTTCTAAAATTGGGTTATTAGCAATGGCTCTATTTATGCGATTCTCATGGTTTCCCAATAGCATAATCATGCGTGGCTTATATTGCTTTTCCTTGTTCTTTTTTATACGTGCCTGTTCCTCTCTCAAGGGGGCTAAAAGAATCTTCATAGCTTGCTTAGTGACTGCTACGTCATCCTTATAGCGCTTCCCCTCGAAATACTTGCTTCCTGCTTTGTCATGGCTGGAAAGACTAGGCATATCTGCAAAGTCACCCATATTGACAATAACATCAGGCTTGTATTTAACAATGGCTTTACCCGCCCATGTTAGATGCTGCAAAGGCACTCCGGGTTTCACTTGGCAATCAGGTATGCAAAGTATTCTCATTTATCCCTCACTGCTTCTATCCTAGCCTTTGCTATTTCAATGTATTCAGCTTCGCGTTCTATTCCAATAAAGTTAAAGCCTTCCAACATTGCCGCTTTTCCTGTACTTCCACTCCCCATAAACGGGTCAAGTACAGTGCCGTTTGGTGGTGTTACTAGGCGGCATAGGTAGCGCATTAGGTCAGTGGGCTTGACTGTTGGGTGGATGTTGCCCTCATCCCTATCTTTCTTGCTCGCCTTGGCGCAGTAGAAGAAGCGGGCGGCGCTCTTGTCGGTCTCAATACGAGCAGCGTGAGCGTTGGGTGGCGGCATGTCGCCAAAACGACCGGACGATGGGCGTGGTCTGCCGGTTTCTTTCAGGTCGCCCTGCTGCCCCGGCGCCTGCGGAAACCCCGCCAGAACCTCCTCACTACCATCGTGAATCAGGTTGGCGGGCCAGCGGCCAGCGGGCATAGGCGATTTGTAGTCCGGCAATTCATAACTAGAACCGTTGCCGACAAGGCCGCCGCCGTGACGCACGCGCCCCTCTTTTGCGTCATCGCCCTCAACCCTGCACCCATCAATGTTCAGCGCCCCCGTCCCATGCGCCAGCACGTTCTCGGCAACAGTTCCAATCAAGGGCTTGCGCGCTACTGTTATAGGCTCCAGCGCGGGTTTCAGGGCAGTGCCCCAGCCTTGCCATTGGTCTTTCAGGTTGTGTGACTTCGGGAACCCGCTACCATACACCCACGCGATCATGTCCCGAATTTCAAAGCCAGCATCCTCAATCCTTACAGCCATTCGGTGCTGCGTTCTCGTTCCGGCAAACGCCAGCAAGTGCCCACCCGGCTTTAGCACTCGCAAGCACTCAGCCCATATTCCCTCACTGGGCACATCATAATCCCATTTTTTACCCATAAATGACAAGCCATAAGGCGGGTCAGTGACAACAGAATCAATGGAATTGTCCCCCATTGTTTTCAAAACATCTAAGCAATTTCCATGCAATATGCTCACCCCTGACATGCTACACACTCCTCTGCTTCTTTCAAGGCATTACGTTCAATCTTAAACGACACTACATCAGCTTTAGAGGTCGATTCTGTACGCAGGTAGTATAAGCCTTTTAAGCCTTCCTTCCAAGCCTTTATATGCGTTCCTACGACATAGTTAATGTCTGCCCCCGCTGGAAAGAATAGGTTTACACTTTGGCCTTGGCAGATGTATGGTTGTCTATGAGCAGCAGCAGTGACAACACCTCTCTGATCAATCTCATAGGCTGTTTTATACACTTCCTTTTCATCTTCCGTTAAGAAGTCTAAATGCTGTACGCTACCTTTGTGGTTGATGATGTCTTTCCATACCTCATCAGTGTTCTTACCTTTAGCTTCCAGCAGCTTCTCTAGGTACTTGTTTTTAACCAAGTAGGTTCCTGCTCTGGTACGAGTAGTGTACGCATTGGCAAACCAAGGCTCAATAGAGGGGCTAGTATCCAACAGAATAGACGAGTTAGCATTAGGAGCGACAGCAAGTAGGTGAGCATTACGCATACCTGAACCTTTAATGTCCTCTGGTTCCCCACGTTCTTGTGCTAACTTCTGACTAGCTACAACAGCTTGTTCTTTAATGCGACTAAACATAGCCATGTTCAAAGCAGGTACACGCCAGTCATTCCAAGACAATCCCTTACGTTGCAGGTAACTATGATAACCCATTGCACCTAAGCCTAGTGAGCGTTCCATGACAGCAGAAAACACTGCTCTATCGAGTTCTGGAGGCGCATTGTCAATAAAGAATTGAAGCACATTATCCAGCATGACAATCAAGTCTTGCACCATGTTAGTGTCTTTCCACTCGTCAAAGTATTCCAGATTGACGCTAGATAGACAGCATACAGCAGTGCGTTGTTCGTCTGTAACTAGATGGATTTCATTGCAGTTTCCAGTTAGAATGCCATTGAACATAACCCTATTGCGTTCAGGTTCAGTACAGCAATAAGTATCAGAAATACGTCCAGTACGCTCAACTGACACTACAGTTACAAACTTCTGACAATCTCTTTGTGGGTTTTGTACCTCTTGGAATACAAGACGTTCTGTCTTTAGGCCTAAAGATAAAAGACGTTTTACTCCCTCGCCGTTAATGTTTAACATCCACGCTTCTTGACAATCATACTCAGCTTTACCACCAGTTCCGTCATTGGTTGGCAGTAAGAACGCTCCTTTCTCACGGCGCAATGAAACACTGCATGGAACTCCCATTTCTTGCAGCATTAACTTAATCTCACGCAAGAAATTAGGCTTAACAGAAACAAGTTGAATGTTGTCGCAATTGTCGCTTTTTATTACACACCCATCAGCGTCAAACAGCCCCGCAAGCCATTCTATACGTTCCTCTTTATTAAATGAAAAAGGAACATTAAACTTATTAGGTATGCTACCATGTCCCCACCGTATTCTTCCAAAACAATCTACATCCTTGATCCATTCGCTTTTAAGGCGCGGGATTACACAGTGTTTTTCAGGGTAAATCCAAGAAAACGTGTAATTCTCATTCCCATCGCCCGCATAAAACCCCAAACTATACGGATTGTTTCGGCTATTTGTGTAGTCGGGAAAGAATAAAAAAAGCGGAAGGTCGAATTTTTCTAATTTAGCTCCTACATATAAATCTTTTGCTTCGTACATTACAGGCTTTTTGCCATAGGCTTCTTGAATGTAGAAACGATGCTCAGGAGTACAATCAATACTAGCACCGTCGCTAAATGTTACACGTACTAGCTCCTTATTAACACCTGTTTTATAAATAGTAGTATCAGACCACTCAACTCCATTCCACACTTTAACTTCTTGTCCTTCAAGAGAAGCTATTGGTTTGTACCCGTCAATAGTAAATATCTTTGTTTCAGGGGCTACACAAAGGTTTGAACCTTTAATGCGTAAGCCATTAGCATACTGATATGGATTCAGTGCTTTATTAGCAGTGTCAATAAAGTTCAAATAAGGTTCGCCTGTTCTGAAGCGAACACGCACAATTTCAGTGAACAGTTCTCTAGCGTCAACAGTGTTTACCACTTGTTTAGTGTTAGGGTCAATGAGGTTCCATTGAGTGCCTTCCACAACAGCCTTCATAAAATCATCTGTAATGTTTATGGCGTTATGAAGGGTAAAGCATTTCCGATAGGTGTCTCCACCTGTGGGAACACGGATGTTAAGAAACTCCATAATATCAGGATGACTAATATCCAGATATGCCGCATAGCTTCCTTTCCTAGTGCGTCCTTGCCGATAGGCTTCCATGTCGCTATCAACAGTTTTAATGAATGGGATAACTCCCGGCGATATGTCACTAGCTGATCTAACGCTACTCCAATGACCACCTACGCCACCACCTTTGACAGACAACCAACGTATCTCTTTAGAATGCTCAATAAGCCCCTCAAGGCTATCAGGAACATAAGCCAAGAAGCAGCTAATGGGAAGTCCTTTAACCTTCTCACCTTCATAGACAGCATTGGACAGCACTGGACTAGCAAACATAAACCAGCCTTTAGAAACATATTCCACTAAGCGCTGTGCTAATGCTGCATCCCCTTTGCTAAAGCACGTAGCAGCACGTCTGAAAGCATCTATGGGGGTTTTCTCATCAGGCCGCATGTAAAACTTTTGCAGCAATGTGTTTGCGTGGTCACTGAATATCATAACGCACCTACTTGCTTCGTTGTTATCTTAACATCCACATCATACTTCTTGTCCATGTCTGCCAGCAATGCTTTATATAGCTTTTGCTGCATTCCAACAGCGTCTTGAGAAAACTCTAATACCTTCTCTGGATGTTTATGTAAGATGTATTCAAAGTCTTTCACTACATTGTAAATCCAAAATTCTTCACCTTCAGGTCTCATCTTGCTCTCCTATGTTCAAAGATTTTACTGCACCACGTAAAAACTTATATGCTTCGTCATTCATATCGTAGTCATAAGTGTTGCATATCAACGCCAGACAATACATAAACTTACCTATTACCTCTGAATTGATGCCATCATCGTTATACAAATCAATGGTTTTGTCAAGCAGTTTTATGGGATTACTGCTTCCAGCTATGGGTGTTAAAAAGACAGCATCCTGAAATTTACCTATGTCCATTTTAATCTTTCTTTCTTTTCCTAGACTTGCTAAATTGCTTTCTTTCGGCTCTTTCTATTTTAATTTTATCTTTGTGGCATCCTTTACATAAAACTTGTAAGTTTGTTAAAGGGCAGTAAAAAAGCCTTTCTATAAAAGTATTCCAATCAACAAAACCAGTTAAAGGGCTAACAACGGGTTCTATGTGGTCAACATGCACGTCCTTAGCAACAAACAGTTTTTCGCAAGCTGCACACTTATAATGCTCCGCTAGTCTCCCTGTAGCCTTATTTACTTTCTTCCCTACCTTAGCTGCATTTAGACACTCATACTTAGGTGGGTATCTATTTGAAGCACTGCGTAAAGCAGAAATAATAAAGTTCTTTAGCCTAGCTTGCGTCCATTCAGCTTTCTTCTTCGCCATCAGGCTTTCCAAATTCTTGTCTGTATTTAGCTACAATCTGGCGTGGGAAAGCGTCAATAATATCCTCTATTGACAGGTTTAAGTATTCCACTAAGTCCCCTGCACAAAAGAAGTTATCTTCGCAAAATCCACGCATGGCTAATAGTTTATCTTCTTTAGTCATTTGGTTTTTCCAAGTCTGTAGAAGCCTCTAGGTTTATCTTGTACCCATAAACAGAAGAAAGAAAAGTGCTGAACTCCTCAACCACTTTCTCATAAAGCTCGAAGTCAGAAGCAGTGTAAGTGTAGTCAATTCTACGCACTTCTTTACCTTCTTCAACGCTTATATGTGTAAAAACGTATTTATCACTGTTCATCTTTTTCCTCCCACACGCGCATCCATTGCATAGCAAAGGTAATGTCTTTTTCTGGATACCCATGCTGTCTTAAAAGTTCTTCAACACTTACTCCTTCTTTTAACTCACATGGGAACCCATATCTCCATCCCATAGGCGGGTCAATCATTGTTTTCACAGCACCTCCTGTACTTTAGGCTTTTTAACAACTTTAACAAGAAACTCAGGGCGACCAGAGTACATAAACGTCTTAATCCCCTCACCTCCATTAGCATCTTTCCAACATTCTGCTTTATAAGCACAATAACTACAAGTCACTCCTAACTTCAAATTGGGGCTTGTTTCAGACTGTTTAACAGGCTCCAGATGTTCTAGGCTATCTAAGCTACTCTGAACAGTTTTAATAGCATTAGAAGCCATTTCTGGAAACTTGTCAATGTCTTTCTGCTCAATTGGGTAAAAACCTAAGTGTCCAAACTCTTTCTGAATTGTTAGAAACCCTGCTTGTTTCATCCCTAAAGCATAAGCATAACCCCCTAGCTGCGCTTTGTACCCAAACGGGTCTTTATCAAGCGATTCATCAAACTTTCGTTGTCCTTGCTTAGTCGTGCTTTTGACATCCACCAGAACATCATTGATAACAGCGTCAATTCTCCCCCTAATCTTCCAGTCACCTACTTCATGCTCCACTACCTTCTGCTCGTCTTTTACTTCATAACCAGCAGCAGACACCACACTTAGCACAAGTTCTTCCAGCATATCCCCATAGAAAAACTTTAGCTTTGTTGTAGCATCTAAAGGTTCAGCAATGTCACTCCTATTGTACCTGTACCACAATTGACGTGGACAGGAAGCCCCCACCTCAGAGAAGTATAGCGCTTTCTCTTTACGTTCTCTAGCGGCATCAAACCACTTAGCATAAGAAGCTACAACAGAGTGCTTTTCTTTCGGGGTCACTGGCGGCTTCTTTCCAGTGATGACATCCTGCACATCCTGAATAAGATTATCTAACATCACAATGTCTCATCAGCGTCAAAGGGAGCGGTACTATCATCACCTTTAGGCTCATATTTGACAAGCTCAGTGATTACAATAGTGCCTTTAATAACAGCACCCTTGCCATAGCGTTTAGCAAAGGAATGGTCATAGCTACCAGTCACTTCAATGACAGCTTTAGAACCATTGCCAATAGACTTAGCATCAATAGCGTTGCCCCCTTGAGACACAAAGGCAAATGGGTACTTGCTCTTAGCACTAAAGCTAAAGCCTTTCTTTTCGTCGTTGTTAATCTTCATGCCATAATCAGCTTCTAGCTTTTGTTTAGCTTTCTCGCTAATGTTAGCAATCGTGGCTTTATACTTTGTGTTGTCCTTATTGTAATTCTTATTGATCTCAACAGCATCGTTAGCCCACATAATTTCACATGCAATCTTTACACTCATCTTACTCTCCTTAAAGTTAATGTACTTCCGACCAATCAGCGCCTATCTTTGCTTCTGCATCAATACGACACCTAAATCCTACCACATCTCTTACTTCATTTGCAAGTCTTTTTGCTAATTCTGCTAACTTTTCTGCATCATCAGGATGACATTCAAACACAAGCTCGTCATGTATGAATCCTAGCTGATGCGCTTTAATGCCTTGTTGTTTTATTGCAACATTAACATCCACCATCCATTGCTTTGCCACAACAGCGCCAGCATTTTGCAGCAAAGTGTTTAATGCTTTATGCTCTGAGCGCACCCACAAACGTCTGCCATCAAGTCCGGGTAAACTACCATATTTTAACACTATACTTTGTACTTTATCCAATAGCTTAGAATAGCGTGGTGTATCAGCCTTAAACTTGTCAATACGTGCCTGACCTATCTTAGCGCCATGCCCTGTAATGCTTCCAATCTTAGCGGCTCCAGCACCATATAGCAAGGCATAAATAAATGTCTTAGCCTGATCTCGTGTGTCTAGCCCCGCTGCCATTTGGTTCTTTGTGTGTACATCCCCTTCTAGTAATTCCTTAGTCCATTCCTCGTCTTGCATGTAATGTGCTAGACACCTAAGTTCAATACCTGACAAGTCCACATCGACCATGACATAACCCTGTCTAGGAATCCAACATGCCCTCATCTCTTTGCCATATCGCACCTTACCAGTAGGTACTTGACCGACATTTGGACTAGAATGCGTACAACGTCCTGTAATAGCCCCACATGAGTTTACATACCCATGTACCACACCTTCTTTATCAGCATGTTCTAGCCAGTTTGCAAGCATCCCTGAGTGCTTCTGGAGCATCAGGTAACGTTTAAGCAGCGTTGCTGCATTGAGCAATGATGTCATCTAATATCGCCTCATCCATGACAAAGTTTCCATTGTCTGTTTTCTTTTTAGGTTTCCAGCCAAGCCCTTGCAAGCGCTTCACAATCTGTTGTCTGCTTCCGGGGTTAAACACTTCAACACCATCCTTTAGTCTCTTTCCTGTTTTCTTAGATATTCTTTCCGTAATTATCGGTGGGAAAGCCTCTTGCATTTCCTTCTCAATAGCTGCCAACTCATCATCAAAGCGTGCCTTTAGTTCCAACACTTTCATTACATCAATCTGCCAGCCGTAGCGTTCCTGCTCCACCAACACTCTAGCTGATGCGTACTCTAGCTGTATGCTTTTCTCGCTAAAGCGCTTTAGTTCCTCTAGTAAAGCAATGTGTACCTTTTTCAATAATGCGACATCTTGACTGCAATAAGTATGCAAATACTGCATATCAGGCTTATCGAAGTCTATAGGCTGTTGCAGCTTATGATGACCTAGTGCAACTCCCCATGCTTCTAAGCTATGACCTCCTTGCCTATCAGCGTTAGCAAGCCGAGAAAGCACCAATGTATCTACCTGCTTGTCCTCTGGAATCTTTATGCCCCATAGCTTCTCAAGCCAATAGAAATCAAAGGCTATGCCATTATGCGCTACAACATATTTATCATCGAGATATTCCTGTAAACCCTCTGGTGTATAAAAGGTACTATCATCAACACAACACATCCATATATGACTTTGCTTGCTGTCTGTCTCAATGTCTAAGTAGGCGTAGCTCATTTCAGCGCATGTCCCAAAACGTAGTCAATGACTTCATGCTTTTTATCCTCCATTAGCGCTAGTGGTGTATTCATATCAAAAGCCTTGTTAGGGGACACCCACCACTTCTCAACAAGTTCTCTAGAACCTAACATAGAAAACAGAATAACGTCAAGTTTTTCTTTGACACTAGAGTACATTTGTAATCCCACGTTTGTTAGCTTCTTCGACATAGGAAGAATAGTTAAGATGTTCTAGCGCTTCTTTTCCTTGATAATGATACTCGTCGTAGTAGTAATACTTATTTGAACCACAACTATACTTAACATAAAAACCTTCCTTTGCACGACTTTCTATCCATTTAATTGTATTCAAAAGATGCTTATCATCCATGCCAGCTATTGACATTTCTCTACCATCTTTAGTAGTGTGCTTTACAGTCATTTTATAAGCCTTCCGTTAATTGTTGCTAAGTAAGTCTTACCTTCACATATGTAATATCCTAAAAGCCCACATGGTTTTGATTCAGACCATGTGCCATCAGGTAGTAATGTTTGACTTGTTCCATACTGTATTGGATGAATGTTTCCACAATAGGGACAAAGAATTTCGTTAGCAGGCTCACCGAGTTCTTCTGCGCCTACGGCAATGAATGGAATGTCAGTCATTTCTCACCTCTTTCTAGTATGGCTGCAACGTGCTGAAGCGCCTTGTTGTAAGCAAAATCTACGTCGCACAGATTGCCGTCTGTCAGGCTTTCGCCAACGTGTTCAGCCTTCACCCGCTTCGTACACTTTTTACGCTCGTCTGCTCGTACTTTGGCTTCGAGTAATTCAGCAAACCGTTCAAGGTGCAACAATGCCGACCGGCTCCAGGGCTTGTCAGAATCATCGCCCCAAACCTCCCGCGCAATGCTAATAATGTCTTCTTTAGTCATTTGTAGTTCTCCAATAAGTATGTGTATATTTCATCATTGTCTGCTTGTGTAACTTTCTTTTCTAACCAGTTGGCTTTGTATCCCTTTCTGTCTAACAGTTCCCAATTAAATTGTGCTGAATAACCTGAATGTTCCCATGTAGATTCTTCTTCAGGCTCATACATTGTAATGCCTATCTGACAAGGAATGCCATGTAACTTGTAGTCAACAATGTCTATGTAGCTAGTCATTTTTTTCCTTTAACTTAACGGTTGTATTCATCATCCGTCAGCCTTTGCCATTCTCGCTTTTGCGGGGCGATGCAGAGTTTCGCTCCGATATATTTAGACATATCAAAGGGATTACCATCAGGCGTCTGCATAGTAATCTGACCGGATTCATTACGCTTAATTACAACCACTGGCTTCTGCTCTGGCTGCGCTAGTCGTTCACGTAGGGCTATAATAGCGTGGTGCCGTCTCTCAAAGAACCTGCTTTTGATTGAGTTGTGGTCTAGGGGTGCGGAATACAACGCCTCGAGCGCCATTTGCATTATTTCGCGGTCAATTTTGTCATTCATTTCATACCCTTTCCAATTTCAGCAGCAGCTTTGACAATGGCTCTACGAGTAGCAGCGAGCGGGTCATAAAAAATTTCTTCTTCAGCAATTTCTGTCCAATATTCACTACCTTTCTGAACTCTGATCACATCAGGGTGGTTTTTGGGGCTGAATACCCGTACTGGCCAAATGTTCAACTTCACCGCCAGTCGGAGTGCATCGTCATTGTCGTGGCGCGGGTCAAACCAGCCTTGTGGCCATTGGTCTGGGTCAGCCCGGTAGCCTATGAAACGGTCATCACCTTGTTTTGTGACATTCTTGATTTCAACCGGCGTTAAAGTAATCCCCGCAGCTTTCGCAGCCAGTTCCAGCAGTTCGCGGTCATTCATCACAGCACCTCGCTTTCATCAGAATAAGAACATTCCTGCAACATACCCGATTTCGGGCAATATGTCAAGCCAAATGATTCACCCGTTGCTTGTCCAGTGTATCTGTCTTTAATGACCCTGAACAAGCGCTTGTTCCTTTGTTCTTTGTCATCAGCATTCTTGTTACCTTCTATGCCAAACATGAAATGGCTCCACCTAGCTATAGCCCGGCTGCCAGTGAAGTCACGCTCACGTACTCTGGCACCTTCTTCATGGCTATCCCCGCCTTGCGGCGTAGTTAAATGAGACACAAAATGTATGACAATTTTGTTACGCTGTGCAGCACTAGCCATATCAGACATAATGCTGTCTAACGCTCTACGCTCATCTTTCTCATCAGCCACTAATGCTGTTAAGTGATCTAGGTAAAACATCTTCACATCGTAGGCTTTAGCTAGGAAAACAATCTTTTGTTTGATGGTTTCCCAATCCTTGCTGCCAAAGTGGTTAAAAAGGAATAGGGGTTTACCTGATAATCTATTCAGGCTTTCCTCATAATGCTCCTTTGTTGCTTTGATGTGATATATCTTGCCGTCAATCTTACCAGCAATGCGTAGCGCGGTTTCCTTAATTGGCTGCTCAAGGTAAAACACCCCAACAGGCAAGCCTTGTTCAAGGTCGTAGGCTATGCTTTGTGTGAATATGTCTGTCTTACCCATACCGACACCAGCACCAAAGGCATACAGTTCACCCATGCGCCTGCCATGCGTCAATGCAGTGAGTGACGGAAACATCCACGGAATACCCTCTTTCTCATCGTCCAACAGTGTAGAAAGAATGTCAGATAGCTGTATAATGCCTTCTGGTTTATATTTCTCAGCGTTCTTATATGCAGCCAGCCAGCCACTAACGTCGCCATATAACAAATAGTCATTAGCATCCTTAAAGAAGCCACCATGTTGTAATATGTAAGACTTATGTGGTAGAACATCGGCACATTCTTTTGCAGCTTTCTGTCCCGGCTCGTCCCCATCAAACGCTATGACAATCTTATCAAAGCTATCCAGATATTCATATTGCCTCTTAAACGAATCTAAAGCCCCGTTAGCGCCATTTTCTACGCTCACACATGTTACCGTACCTGCAAGCATCTGGAATGCAGCCAAAGCGTCGTATTCGCCTTCTGTGACAATTATGGTTTTGCTGCTGCCAATGGGGAATTTATCTTGACCGAATAAGCCTACATTCTTAGAATAACCAGACCAATTAAATTCCTTCTCAGGTGTGCGGTACTTCTTGGCTTTCTTGTAGGGAAAGATAACATCGCCATTCTCAAGACACTCTACCCCATAATGGGAACAAGTTTCTTTTGTTAGCTTGCGAGTTTCCAGAAGGTCTATCACTTTTTTCTCCTGCGGCTGTTGCCGCTGTACGTTTTCAAATTGCTGTTGCCGCTGTACGCCTGTTGCCGCTGTATCCTGCCACGCATCCTCCGCGTTACAAGCGAAGCAATAGCTGTGACCGTCGCTGTAAACTGCTCTAGCATCGCTGCTGCCGCACCACTCGCAAGCTACATGTTTAACAAACTCGCTGGCTGTCGTCATATCTTGCTCTCTTTATCAATTGCCATGACGACCTTTGCTGCCTGATTATAGACAGGCTGTATAACATTATGCTCCTTGCTTATAATGCGATGGCCTAACAGTTGCATGTAAGGTATTAGCGCATCTCGTGCCTGTAATAGTAGCTCTCTCAGCCGTCTTATCTCTTCTAGTCGTTCATCCATTGCTCATGCTCCTTTGTGTTTCTTACCGTCAATTATAAGACAAGCAAGGTTTTGCTCTGGTATAAATTCTAAGATTAGCACATCATCTGCTGGAGTTTCAGCCACCAGCACAAACCCTGCCTCAGTTTTGAAGCTGTAAACCTGGCTGGCATTAAACTTTTTAAGTAGCTTCTGTGCTTGCTGCGTGGTCACGCATGTGACCTCTTTATAGGCTTGTTCAGCAAATGCTGGCGCATAAGTACATGATGCTGCCAGCGTTGCTAGTGCTGTTATATAGTGTTTCATTGCGCCACCTCTTGAAAGTTTGTCAAAGTGCTTTCATACATGCCGACTTTTTCGCCGTCTGGTAATGTCACTGTATAGACTGCTTCTAGTTTATTGTGTAAAAGATTAAATTCTCTAAATTTATATGAAACCTGCACTGGAGTACCTGCTAAGATGTTTGGTGCATTGTCTCGGTAAATGTCTGTCTTAACTGTTGCATGCGTGTAGTGTTTCATTTCGTACCCTTTCAAGTAAAGATAGGCGACCCGTAGGCCGCCTTTAATCATAGGCGAAAAACCCGCCAAAGTAAAGCAACAAGAGAGGAAAATATCATTATAGCTATCAATTGGCCTCCCATTTTTCCAGTGCCTTAATTGCTTCCCATACTTTCAACGACACACTGTTACCCGGTTTTCGTTCGTCTCGCTCTAATCGCTCCACCTTTTGCACGTAAGGTAGTACGTCATAGAGTAAATCAATCAACTTTACTTTGTCCATTATTCCCCCCTTTCTTTATGAGTTTACAATCTTTCTCTGACAATATCTCGATTTCCTCCGGCTCTTCAATGAACCTTACAAAATCAGGGTCGGTTATATGCTCGAAAACAGATTGGTAAAGTTTCTCAAGTGTTAGCATTTTATAAGCTCCTATTAAAAAGCAGCATACACAAAACCATCAGGCACTTCGCCGCACAATGTTGTGCGGTTTTCTAAAAACCTTTCAACCTCGTCCATTTTTTCATCGTCATCGTCGCAATGATCCAGGGGGATACTGTAATTATCTGCAATACGCAGCCAAGTGTCCTCGGTATACTTGCAGCAAAATGCGATGACATCAAGCTCTATCTCGATACCTGTAGTATCTTCGTACCGTTCCAAGTAATCCCACAAAACCAGTAAGCCCTCATAAGAAAAATTGTCAGGCCTAATTTTTTGAAATGCCTGCTCAAAGTCATGAAAATTTATTGATTTCTTCATATCAAACCCTTTCCTCGCTTTCGTCGTCTTGCTCATAGGTTATCAATTCATCATACTCATTTCGCCATGCCAGATACTCAGAAAAAACCTCGTCATACGTGCTATTATCTACCGCTTGCGCCCAGTTTGCTACTTTAATAAGTGTAAATTGAAAACCAAACTCACGCAAAATCTGATACATTTTCTCTTTGCAGTGGTCTTTAGCCTTATCTAATGTGTCATGCTTTGTGCCGTCGCGTAAAACAAAAGTTACAGAATAAATGCGGTGCATTTTATAAGCTCCCGTTAAAAAGGATTAGACCAGTTACTATATCTTCTGGTGCTGGCAACTCGTCGACTCTGCCTAGGTTTTTTGCAATGTCTCGCAACCATTCCCGATCTTCGTGGTGCATGTGTGAATACTGCTCGACAAGCTCATCAAAAAAGCCCTCGATTCCTTGATAGGGGGAAGAGTAGAAAGATTCCAATTTACCGCCGCTCACCATGCAGCACTGGTAATCGCTATTCACTAGAAACACGTTACCGCTTTGTTTATTAAATCCAATTTTTACGCCATCATCATTAAAATCATCAGGCAAGCCATGATTGCCCCACGCGTTGAGAATGTCTCTGACTTCCTCGCGCTCTCGCGCACATCCCAGTATTTCGCTTAAATCTTCAGTGTAAGACATAATAAACCCCTTTCAAATAAGACAAACAAAAAGACAAATGATAAAAAATGATAGACCCGCTAGAAAGTCATCAGCGCTCATGATTGCACCTTAGCCAATCCGCGCTCGAAGTCTGCTGATTCTGGCGCATTGTGGCGCATTGGCATAATGACAGCATAAAATGACTTCTCATTGTCTACATATACTCCGCCGTTAGTGCCCTGCTGTGCAAGATAGCCGTTCTGGTTTTTTGTGCCTAGTATTTTTTGGGCTTTTGCCAAGTCTAGCAAATACTCTGGCTGGTAGTGCGCTGTCTCGATTGGGTTTAGTTGCTTCGGCATAACGCGCCGACAGTCTGGATATTTACCTTGCACTTCTGGCACTGTAATAAATCCGCCACCTGTTCTAATTTTAATCTGACGCGTAGCACCCGGAATAATCTCAAGCTCGAACGCTTGCGTCTTTTGTTTTATTATATGCACAACTGTATCTCTAGGCATGATGACAGAATCCGCCGCTTGTGCTTTACGCTTGCACACGATGTGCAGTCTATGGCCGTCCGTGCCGACTAGTCTATACCCTTCGGCATTGTCAAGCTCAAATAATACGCCGTTGAGATAATAGCGGATATCTTTATCAGCCATTGCTAGGCTAACGGCTTTAAGATCGTTGGTTGATATGGTGTAAATCATGTTTAATGCTCCTTTATAGACACAAAATAAATAACACTGATGATGTGAAAATAATACTGATTATCGGCACAATTGTCACGTGTTTTTCTGGTGGTTTCTTTCTGCCTTTGTAAATTGTTGGCTTAGTGTGCAGTGCTTGCCATGCGTCGTAGTCTGTGTGGTGCATTTTCATTACTCCCCTCATTGATTAACTTCGGTTTGTGAAATGTGGAATACGTAAGTAACTTTGGGGCGCATTGCTTCCTCGCCTGACTTTGTGGTGTATTTTACCCATGTCAAAACCTTAACGCCCTTTTCGCCCTTCTTTACGTGCCTGTTCAACGCTTTCCATGCGTGGAACGTGAAGACATTCTCGCGTGGTTTGATGTCTTGTATGGGGATTCCCATTTGTGATAGACCTTCGAGAATTGTTGCGTAGTTGGTCATGCTTTGGTTTGCCGTGGCATTGTGTAATGCCTGTGCTGCTATTTCGTGCTTGTGCATTTTGCTTTCCTTTCAGTGTTTCGTGAATCAATGTGGTCATATTAGCAGTCTGAAAATGCTTGTCAACCTCAAAACCCCATTTCTTACAAACTGTTACAATTTTCTAGCTTGTTGCATAAAAGCAACATATAAGACATAACATGCTTGTATTTATTTATTCTTTGTGTTAGGTATTGACACTCATTAAAAAAGTGTGTATAGTGTGAATTACAAGCTGTATGAGGGTTGAGTGAAGATGCGTGCATCCTAAGACCAGGCTGGCTTGTAGGCGCTTAGGGGACGGCGCTACCTGAACTTTCAGAGGTATCAGGAAAAACGGCTTACTGCTCAGAAGACAAGAAGACATCATCTTACTAAGAGCCGACAGAAAGAATCTGACAATCATATTGAGTCTTATAATACGCCTGGGGGGATCAATAAAACCAGGGAACAATAGGACAAGCTGGAAAGAGTGAAGTAATGAATCATTCTTTTGGGCAAGCTAAAAGACCGCTATATATATGTCTTCTAGCATGTCCTCGCTTTGCCTAAAGAAACACATTAGGCTTAGTGTCTTATAGTCTTAAGTTATTGTTTTATTTAACTTAATAGTAAAACATTATGGGCTTTAATGGAAAGCTTAAAGGCTATAAGGATAACTCTAATGGTTATCACTTATGCACCAACTTAGTGCACAAATGTAACATTAATGTACCACAAAGTACCACAATGTAACATTAATGTAACCAAATGTAACATAAAGTACCACAAATGTAACCAAATGTAACACAAGTAAGCACTTACTTGCTTCTGGAAACAATTTGTTACATTTAGGGGGTCACATAGGGGGCTGGGGGTGCTGAGGACTTTTATGATGACACTAAAGAAAATCCCATAAAAATTATCAAGTTTCAGAAAAATGCTGCAAAAGTACCACAAACGTAAAAAATGACAGGAAAACATCTAAATGCCTAAAGTACCATTAAACACAATAACATCAGGATATGGGACAGTTGATGCTCTCAATGCCAATTTTGATGCTATTGAGGCTGCATTTGACAATACGTTGTCTAGGGATGGGGACACCCCCAATCAAATGCAAGCCAATCTGGACATGAATGGCTTTAGTATCTTAAATCAAGCTAACCCTTATGTGGTAGATGGGCTTAATTGGCGGGGGGATTGGGCTACAGCAACAACGTATGCTTTAGGTGACATAGCTCAAACTAATGGCATAGCGTATATTTGCATTGTAGCTCATACGTCTGGTGTCTTTGCTACAGATTTAGCGGCTGTTAGGTGGCAAGTGTTTGTCCAAACAAATCTTCCTACGCAAACAGGCAACAGCGGTAGGTATTTAAGTACAGATGGGTCTTTACCAAGCTGGCAGCCTATTGCTGTTCCTGATGGTGCAATTACTACTGCAAAGCTGGCTGATGGTGTCTTATCTGCTGATGTGGCTGGTCGAGCAAAAATGGCTGATAATTTTGTGACGTTGGCAAAATTGGACAGTACGGCAAGACAGCTAGACACGACACGTATTGATGTCGCTTCCGCTGCTATAGTCAACCTAACCAATAACGCCCCTAATACACGTCATATTAACATCACTGGTACAACGACAATTACAGCATTTACCGTAGCTGTTGGGGGCACTTATTTTGTGCGTTTTAATGCTTCGCTTACGCTAACAAACAATGCCAACATCGTTACACAAACTGGCTCAAACATAACAACGCAAGCTGGAGATACTTGCATACTACGTGCTACCGCTGCAAACGTGGTAGAAGTATTAAGTTATGTCCCGGCTAAGAATGCAAGTCAGCAGGGGACAGCCCCAACATTTGGGGCGAGAGCATGGGTAAACTTTGACGGAACCGGTACGGTGGGGCTTCGCGGCAGTGGGAACGTGTCAAGTATTACAGACAATGGTGTCGGTGATTACACGGTGAACTTCACGACTTCGATGCCGGATTCGTTTTATGCAAAAAACATTATTTGTCAGGGTGTTGCGGGGAATAACCAAATTATGACACTTCCAGATTTTGGGCCAAGCGGCTCGCTTAGCGCGCCTACTGCATCAAGCTTCAGGTTCATGGTTGTGATTCCCGGCGTTGGATTCGTCGATTCTGGTGTTTGTAACGTCTCCATCTTCCGCTAAAGGACAATTATGAGCCAAGTAATCATTTACAAACAAGACAATGGCGTTTTAGCAATAGTGCGTCCCACTGATGAGGCACTGGCTAAGTACGGTATTGAAGCCATTGCGCTCAAAGACGTTCCAGAGGGCAAGCCGTTCAAAATAATTGACGCTGCTGATATACCTACAGACCGCACAGAACGCGCATATTGGACATGCGACGAGGAAGATTTGACGGACGGAGTTGGCGCGGAGTGGAATACTTTTGGGGGTAAGCAATGAGCATTGTAAAGATAGACAAAACTCTCAACCAGCCTCCGGTTTACACATGCTCCCCGTGGCAAATTCGCAAAGAATTAAACGCTCAAGGGTTACGCGCTGCCGTTGAAAGCGCGGTTGCTGCATCGACTGACCAGGCGCTGAAAGATGGTTGGCAGTTTGCAAGCGAGTTTCGTTCTGATGACCCATTTGTTATTAGCATGGGCGCGGCTCTCGGCAAATCGCCAGCAGAGATAGCCGCGCTGATTAATTACGCTTCTACTCTGTGAGGGTTATATGACTGATGCGTTTATCTTCATTGGTTTATTGCTTGCTGTTATTTTAGCTTATACGGCTTATAAAATACCACCTTCACAGTGGGTTAGTTATTTTTCCACTAAGACAGGTAAAGGTATTCTGAGGGGTATTGTTTTAGCCCCTTTAGCTATTCTTATTATAGCGCTTGTTTTGTCTTTGTTAAATAAAGCACAAGCGCAAGGACGTTGGATGAATGAAGCAGGTGTGTTTATTGGCTTAGACAGCACTCTAAAACAATCACCACAATGCCAAGTAAACACTGTTGATAATCGTGGCACAAGTAATTTGGGTGCGTGGGTTAATTTGTGGCAATCTTCTTCTGACCGTTTGCAAGTTAATGTAAAGTACACTCACCATAGTTGTGCATTAGGTCAAGACAGAAACGGGTATGACGCTTTTGGTGTAGAACTTCGTTGGACTTTGTGGAAACGATAATGACAAACCACATTGACCCCCGTGAGTTTGGACGTTTAGAAGCAGAAGTTGATTTGCTAAAACAAGAAGTACATTTACTTCGTAATGACATTAAAAGCCTATTAGAGCTTGCCAACAAGTCTAAAGGGGGCTTTTGGGTAGGAATGGGTGTAGCGTCGATTGTAGGCGGTATTGTGTCGTTTCTAGTGGATAAAATAGCATGAAGAAACAAAAGCAAGTTGACTTTATGGTTCCCGTATGTGGCAATTGTCGTTTCTACAAGCCACAAGAATCTGAAGGAAACATGAATGAACCTTATGGAGCTTGTTTTGCTATGCCGCCTGTTCCCAATGTAAACGAAGATGGGGTTGCTTCTTTAAGACCATTGGTAGAAATAGATGAACCTCCTTGTGCTTTTCATCAAATGGTAGCTCAATGAAGAAAATTAAGTACGACAAGTCTGTTTTTTGTGACAGCCAGAACAGACCGCTAATAACAGGATTGTTTAAGGAAACTTCTGCACAGCACGTAGATAAGAAATATGCAGTGTTTTCCTTAGATGACTGGCGTGAAGTGTATTTAGAGTGTCGTGATGTCACTGACTACAAGCCTGCTATGGCTTTGGTAGGTGACTGGAAACACTGGTGTATGCTGCGTAACAACGAAAAGCTAAAGCCTTACTTTGATGCGTGGCGTGATGAAGTAGAAACTCAGCTTAAAATGGAAGCCATAGAGCTTCTAAAGCAACATGCAGCGGGTCAGGGAGGCACTGCTGCTGCTAAATGGCTTGCAGAGGGTCAATATAAGGAAATGAAGGCTAAAGTGGCTAAAAACCCCGTAGGAAGGCCTGTAAAAGAAGAAGAAGATACAAGCGAACAAGACAACAAGAAAATAGAGAAAGACATAGGTAGGCTTGGGCTAGTTATGGGAGGTAAGCGATAATGCCTTATATGCGCGATGGAAAAAGAAATTACAAAAAAGAGTACCAAGAGTACCATGCAGACGACAAACAAAAGAAAAACAGAGCAAAAAGAAACGCTGCAAGACGTGAACTAGAAAAAGAAGGTGTAGTTCGTAAGGGTGACGGCAAAGACGTAGATCATAAGCGCCCATTAAGTAAAGGTGGCGGTAATCATAGGTCTAATTTACGTGCTGTACCTGCTTCTAAGAATAGGTCGTTTGCTCGCACTAAAAACGGAAAAATGAAATAATGTTAAAACCTCAAATGGTTCGGGACACAAGTGGCGGTGTCGTACAAGCGTTACAGCCTACAGAAAATGTAACATTAAATGTTACTACTTCTTCGGCTAGGGTTCAGCTTCCTAGTGACACTGAACTTGTACGCATTGCTACTTTAGTTGATGTCTATTTGCAATTTGGTGGGAGTGGCGTTACAGCAACCACTTCGTCTATGCTGTTTCCTGCTGGAACAGAAGTGTTTAACACTCAAGACGCTACCACTACTCATGTGGCTGCTTTGTTAGTGGGTACAACTTCCGGTATATTAACTGCGACAAAAATGTTATGATTATTTTTCTTAAAAAACTGCTTAAAATTAAACTGACGTTACAAGAAAAAGAAAAAGAAATGTGGCGTTTAACTAAAAAATATGAAAAATATAAGGAAGCCCGTAGAGTATTAGCAAAGGAGTTAAATAATGGCTAATGCTATATATGGCAAGGGACGAGAAAAATTCCTTAATGCTGACATTGATTGGTCGGTAGACACTATTAAAGTGGCTCTTGTTGATACTGCAAGTTATACGGTTGCTATTGATACAGACGAGTTTTATAGCACTATATCGGCTGCTGTTGTAGGCACTCCTATTACATTAAGTGGTAAAACAGCAGCATTAGGTGTTGCAGATGCAAACGATGTTAGCTTTACTGGTTTGTCTGGAGCGCCTTCTATTGAGGCTTTAGTTATTTATAAAGACACGGGTGTAGCTGGAACATCGCCTCTTATTGCTTACATAGATACAGCAACAGGTTTGCCTGTATCTGCTGGTGCAACTCAAGTAGATATTACTTGGGACAACGGCGCTAATAAAATTTCCAAACTATAGGTGATAAACGGCTAATATCGTGACTGGGAAACAGATCGGAAGAGCACACGTCTGAACTCCAGTCACTCCGCGAAATCTCGTATGCCGTCTTCTGCTT
>OKRQ01000003.1_pt1 | contig 21351 bp, 19 predicted proteins | sample 1601101 | NCBI WGS metagenome assembly OKRQ01 (sample SAMN07581548, study PRJEB24739) | freshwater metagenome | place: Singapore | collected 2015-04
AAAATTGGTTAGATAGAAGTTTAAATTTTCTCGAAACTGGTGACAATGTAACCAATATGTTTGAAAATTTAAATAACTTATTGGCTGATTTTGTGGGCGGTTTAGAAGGACTTTTTCAATTACTGAAAGGTCTAATTCCTTTAATAAATGAATCAGGAGGGGGACTGAGAGTATTAGGTGTTGATGCTGAAGTAAGAAGAGAAGCAGAAGCATTAACAACTAGAGGTGAAATAGGTGGTACAAGTGAAAGAGTCTTTAATTATGCAGTAGAAACAGGAAAAATTGGAAATTTAACAGTTAGAGACCCTAGTGTTATTCAGAAGGTGTCCGAGATGGAAGCCGCAAAACTAGAAGCCGCAATTCAAGCTAAGGATGTAAACAGATTTGTTATTAAAACTGGTAGAGAAAGATTATCAAAAGATAATTGGAATACACGGACAAGAGCAGAAACCTTTAAGGATTTAGAAGGGGCTAGTCAAGAAGAAAGATTGTCAGTAATACAACAAGGTTTTAGAAAAGTACAAGGGCTAGATAAGACAGATTATTTTATATCTGGGGGTACTGGTAAAAACCAAAGTTTGGTTTTAAAATTGAAAGATAATAGATTTGAACAAGTAGATGTTAAAGAAGGTTCGGAAGATGCAAAAAATCTAGGAGCTATTTTAGCCCCAAGAGGAAGAAAACCAGTTCCCACAGTAGACCCAACTGCCGCAGGTTTAGGTTCATTTTTACCCCAGAAGCAGATGGAGACACTGACAACCACCTACAAGGATTTGGAGAGTAGAAAGAAAGCCATTAATGATGCTCAAGATTTAAGAGCTAAAGAATTATTTGGAGCAACAGCTATGTTTAATGAGGACACAGCTAGAGTGACAGATATTGATAAAAACGCACTTACTGCTAGTGCTTTAATGGAAAATAGAGAAAGATTAAATGCGTTAATAAGAACGGCATCTGGTAAAGAAGGTGCAAATGCCGCTCAAGCTTTGGCTCAAACAGCCAAAGAAAACAAAGATATAAAAAATATACAAGCATTAGTCAATTTGTCTACAGGTGCTGTTAAGGGTACAAAGGGGGAAACTCCATTATTAACACAACAACAACTTGTAGCCACATTAGAAAGAACTGAAAAGGGTGCGGATATAGCAAGAACTGCTAATGAATATACCCAATTTACCATTAATGAGTTAGAACAAGCCGCTAAACAAAAGGGAAAACTCAAACCAGCTTGGGATAGAATTAAAAAACAATTAGAAAGTGGGGAAATGGTGGGAGATTTTACCTCTTTCTTAGAGCAATTTGTCGCTAAACAGTTAGAAATTGTAAACAATAAAAATACATCTGAAACTGATAGATTAACGATAAATGAAAATTTAAGAGCCATAACTCAAGAGGGTCAAATTGACCAACCTAAAAAATTAGATAAAAAAAGTGCAGTAGCTGAAGGTGTAACTGTTGATTTAGATAAATACCGTAAACTGATTGATGATACTCATAAAACAAGAATAGAACAAGAAAATCAGATTTTTCAGTTACGTCAAAAAGGTTTTGAGCTTGAGAGACAGTCTTACACTTTAGCGACTGCCTATAAAGGACAAGTCAATAATAATTTAGAATCCTTTTTTGGGATTTTAGCACAAGCAGAAAACACTTTATTAAGTAATAAAACAAGATTACAAGGAATTGACCAATATTTTATTGATAACAGAAATAATCTAACAACCAAATATAAAGATGTTAATCCTCAAATTGGAGGGGGCATTCAAGAAAATTATGGTGGGACTGGTCAACCTGTTTTTGTTCCTAAAGGTTCACCGGATAAAGAAGTAAATGCTTTATCTGCTGAGATTATTAAACAGCAAGTAGATGATATAAACCTTAAGAACCAAGAAAAAGCTGAGATTCTTAAACAAAGTGGGCTAGTTCAAGAAAATTTAGCGTTACAGGTTAAAAATGCAATAGCGTCAGGCATACAACAAGCTACAGGAACCCTTTCTAATTTAGGAAACACGCTAGGGGCAAGTTCTCCAGCAATGAATCAAGCAAATCAAATGTTTGATGCTGTAAAGACACAAGGACTTCAATTAGCCCAACAGATGCAAACTTTAAAAGTTATTCAAGCTATGAGTCCGGGGGAATTTACGCAACAAGACGCTAAGGCTTTGGGAGGATTAGAAAAAATCTTTAATTCGATTCCTAAATTGTTGAAAGAAGCTTTACAGGATGTGGTTAACTCAATGGTTCGTGAGTTAAACGGGTTTTTTCAGAATTTATCTGAGAATGCTACACGAAGAGCAGAAGAAGCAGTAGGAATGTTAGGCATTGGTGGTTCTGTCACTAAATTATTAAGTTTAGCTAATGATGTAAGTTCTAGTATCTTTAAAAATAAAGAAGAACAATTAGGATTACAACAAGAAACTTCTGGAATCAGAAGACAGGTAGGACTTAATCGGGCATTAGGACAATATTTTCCAGATGAGTTTTTTAGTCAAAAAGTTGCCTTTGGTGAAGCCTCAATTCGTGTTAATCAGGCAAAAATTGAAGGGTTAAAATTAGATGCTCAAAATATTTTAGATATGTCTAGAATAAAAGCTAATTTAACCTTTTTTGAAAGTTTCTTAGAGATATTCAAAGAAACAAGAGAATTGGGACGAGGATTTTCACAAATAGCCGATGATATTTTAGATTTTGAAAAGAAACAAGAAGGCTATGACAAAAGTGTTGCTGATTTAGAGTTAAGAATTAAGCTAATGACTTCACAATTATCTACTGTGACAGAAGTGTTTGGGGAATTATCCTTAGTAAGTAAAGACAGCTTAGAACAATCCAAATTATACTTAGAACAACAAAAGAAAGCATTAGAAATGCTTTTGGAGATTGAAAGAAAGTATAGAGTGGAAAAAGCTACTGATGACTTTAATAAATCAGTAGGAAATAACGCAATTGGTAACTATCAAGCGCAAAGCGAGGCTAATAATGCTCGTTTAGAAATCCTGAAAATGGGTCAAAGCAGAAATAGTAGAAGGGCTGGTGCTGAATTAGAGCTTAAAAATGCCCAAACAGAATATGAAAAAAGCATATTAAATGCCACATTAAATGCTAATTCTAGAAGATTAGAAGAACAAAAAGCTAAAGAAGCTTTAGAACAAAGAGCAATATCTGGAGCTTTCACGACTCCTGAAGGACAACAAGAAGCGGCTTTAAGATACGCAGAAATTCAATCAAAAATAGTAGGTATTGACACAGAGTTAGCCAATACTAAAAATGTAGCGTACAATAAATTAAAAGTGGCAATGGAAAAATCTGCCACAGAATTAGATGATTTGTATAGAATCAATTCTCAAATCGCAGAAGTCGTTGACGGTGCTTTTACAGGACTCTATGATATATTAACGGATGCTAGTAAAACTTTTGAGCAAAAAATGAAATCGTTTTCAGATAATTTACTCAAAGAAATAGGTAAAATTGGATGGAATTATCTGAAAGATTTTATGTTAGCCCCCTTTAAGGATGCGTTAACTAAACGGGATGACAAAGGTATTCAAGACGCTGTAAGCCCTAACTACTCACAATTAAAAGGTTTAGATTTTGGGAAACCAGCAATGGAAAACCCTGAAAACAGCATTAACCGAGAAAAGATTTTTGCTGAAATTATGGCTTTAGACGCTAAACAACAAGAAAATCTGAAAGCACTTAATGCTAGAATGCGTACCAGTATTTTGGAAGTTGCTAATATTGAAGAAGCTGGTAAAGCCGCAGAAAGCATATTCAAAAAATTTAGCGAAACCATTAATGCAAACGTAGGCGATGGAGCATTAGCTAAACTTATAGCCGTCAACTCAGCTAATGGGGAACAAGGTATGGCTATCAATATAGGTGTTCAGACTTCAATCCAAGAAAAAATTAAAAACACTTTATTAACCTCTAAGGATATTTTAAGTGAAGTTCGAGACGGCATAAAGAGACTATCTAATGATTTGTTAAAGAACACAGATAAATCTGTAGCACAGGGGAAAAAGCCAGAGACGACAGCTAGTCCTAATGGTCAAGAATCTACACCGGCTATCCCTAAAATTACTGAGACTCCTACAACGCCTCTTACCCCTGTTATCCCTAAAATTACTGAGACTCCTACAACGCCTCTTACTCCTGCCCCTATCAAAACCCCCGCACGTCATTCAGTGAAAGAGCAACTGGATATGTATCCTGAGAATCATCAGTTGCGAGACATGATTAAACAGCAAAAAGAAACAGAGTATTTACAAATGGAAAACGATTTACTAAATGGTAAATACCAAGGTTCAACATCAAGTTTCTTTAAGCCACAAGAAGCTGTAGTTGCTTCTGGGATATCAGACTTGGGTATAGATTTAGGTTTTAGTAAGCCTAATTATAGTTTAGGGTTTGGTCACAATTTGAATCTTCAAGATATGTCAGAATTTTCACCCCTTAACGGTCAACCATTCCCTTTAGGATTAAAATCTGACTTTAATCTGAGTAGTCCTTTTACTTTTGGGGCAACTCCTCAATTCCAAATGCCAATGAATATTTTAGAACCTTTGACACAAGCCACAGGAGCAGGTAGTGGTGGGGGCTTTTTTAGCCAATTGTTAGGAGGTATGGGTGGAGTAGAAGGTATATTAGGATTGTTAATGACTTCTTTACCTTTTATAACTTCATTATTTGGTAGTAACCGAAGACCAAAAAGATATAATTCTGGAGGTTTAGTGAAAGGGTTTGGTAACTCAGATATTATACCAGCAATGTTAACACCGGGAGAGGGTGTAATAACAAATAAAGGAATGTCCTATCTTGGTGGTGAAGGTAAGCTAAATGCTTTAAATGCTGGTTCTTTACAATTAGCTGACATACAATCCCCTCAAAATTTAGGTTTGGACGATATACCGTCTAGTGAAAGATTTAGAGGTAAAAGTGCTATGTTGCCTGAACCCAAATCTGAGTCTGAAAAAGCCATTTCAGAGTTTATGGGTCAAAGCGAGGAACTTAGTTTACCTAAAATAGAGTTAAACTACGCAACCACTGCCTTTAATGGGCAAAACTTTGTGACTGAAGAAGTATTTAAACAAGCTATTGAACAAACAGTAGAAACAGCTAAAAACTCAGTTTATGAGGCAATTCGTTATTCACCCGCCGCTAGAAGAAAACTAGGAATTTAATTGCGATGACTAATATTTTTCCTGAAACTCTTGCTCCTAATTTTTTCCACGTTGATAAATTACCAGATTATGGTTTAAAAATCTTTGAGAATGAATTAGGACGGGAAATTCGCAGATATACTGAAGACACGGGCTACAAAACTGAGTTAAAAATACAATATAACGGGCTTAGAAGTGATGAGGTTAAAGCTTTAACGGCATTTTATCTCCAAGTTAAGGGAACATTTGATAAGTTTACTTTGCCAATAAATTTTTATCGCAGTCCTTCTAGCATTACAAATTCTTTAACTGATTTAGCTGATACGACCGAATGGCGATTTATGAACCCGCCTATAATTCAGACAGTTATTAGCAATATTTACACAGTAGAGATAAGATTATTATCACTAAAAGAATCGTTAAATCCTGATAGTTCTAAAATTATAGGGTTTGTAGATAATGTAAATGTAGATTTTATTTTACCAACTATATTAATTCCACAACAAAATCAAGTTACGGAATTAGTTCCTATAGCTTTAGAATTTATTGTATCTTCAATAGATTTAAACCAGAGTGTAAGTGTCAATTCTATAGATTTGACATTAGAAACTTCAGAACTAACTTTTACTACTTCTAGTGGTACTGTAGATAGTCGCTCAATCCAAAGTTTAAGCCTTTATTTTGTGGCTTCACAAACAAGCTTTGGAACATTAAACAGTTTTGAACAAATGCCTAGTATCATTGTTTCAGGAACATTCACAAGTTTAGAACGTTATACACACTTAGTTAATACAGCTTCTGGTGTGGCATCCACAACATTGCCCTCAAATGCACCTGATGATACAACTATTATTTATTCTGATTATGCTGGAACTTCTACTAGCTCACCTACAGGTTTTGGTTTAAATGCTTTTACTTTAAATGCACCAGTAGGACAAACAATACAAGGTCAAAGCAGCAGAGTGTTAAATGTTGAAAACACTTCTATTCAAGTAATTAAAAAAGGAAATAGATGGACAATTGTTGGAACAGAATTAGCTACAGTTAGTGGTGGTGGTGGTTCCGCTATCCCTACTGTTGTCATTAACTCTAATACTACGGGTGCTTCAAATACCCGCTATCTGTGCAATACCAGTGGCGGTTCATTCACCCTTACCCTACCTGCTTCTCCTAGTAACAACGATGTAATAGAAGTTGCTGATTTTAGTAACTCCTCCCTAGTCACAGGATTTGGTATTTATCCACTTATTGTTGTGGCTAATACTGGTCATACCATCTCTGGACAAACCCAAGTGGTATTGGATAGAGGGGGTCAAGGGCTTGAGTTAGTCTTCCACTCTAATCGATGGAGTATCACGTCTGGGATTGGGGAAAATAATGCAGTAGGGCTTGAAACTAATACGTTAAAATATAATGGATTTCTCTATTATTGGAATTACGACAAAGAGGTAACTACCAATAAGACTGACGAAATATCCCTACTCACAATGACTGGTTCAGCAATGACCCGCTTCGGATTTAATCTCTCAAATAAAATATTATATGGTTTAAGGGTGAATGGTTCGGAGTCAGTATCCGTACCTAATAATTCCAATTTTCAGTTAACTGGTGACTTTGAAATAATGATGGGAGTTTATTGTTTCAATACGTCTAACTCCGCTACAGGGTTTGCTGGTAATTTTTCTACGTCGGGAAACTGGAACGGTTGGATGTTAAATCATTTTGCTGGTCAGGGATTCAGGTTGAGTTCTGGTCACACGGGGAATGCACAAGGATTAGATGCTGTACAAAATGTTAATTTAGTAGCAAACACTCCTTATTTGTTAAATGGATTTTATAGACATAGTGATAGAACAATAGGGATGAGCGTTAACCGGAGTGCCTTTAACACAAGACAATTACTTGGCGACGCTCGTACCAATAATAATGACTTTCGTATTGGTAATGTTTTTGGTTGGTCGTTGGCAAATAATTGGGGGATAGTATTCTGTGGTATCAGTAGAAGATTATTAACAGACAATGAAAGAGACTATATTTACAATTCTGGTGTATGGAATATGCGTGGTGAAAGTAAAATAGTTGAAATATTACCAGTTTATTTGGCTGATATTCAGGCAATGCTTGTAGCGAGTTTTTAGAAAGAAATTGTGTCACTACTTTGAGAGTAGTTCAATCTAATCCACCCAATTTTAAATCTGGTCTCACCTCAAGAACTTTAAGCTCTAACTAACAATGCCTAAAATTTACACCTGTCCATTTACCCAGAACGTCAACCCCCAAGTTCCACAAACATTCAACAATGCTGATGGAACTACAGTTAAGACGTGCTATACCGCAGGAGCCGATGATTCCGTAATCAAGGCTATCATCGTATCCTCTACCGATACAGTCGCTAGAGACATCCAATTCCATATTTCGGATGGTACTACCAATTTTCAATTGAGACGGGTAAATATCCCAGCCAGTGCGGGAAATTCTACCTCTGTTGCACCAGTGGATTGTCTGTCTGGTTTTGTTGGATTACCACTGGACGAACATGGCAATCGAGTTTTGAGACTCAGACGGAACTTTCAGCTAAGAGCCAATATGGTTGTAGCCGTTACTGCCTCTACAGATATTGATGTGATTGTATTAGGAGAGGATTATTAAATCGATGATTGGAATGCGTGGGATGGGGTTAAGAAAAAGAACTGGGGGTTCCTCAATTATGAGCTTAGACCCTATCTTGAATATACCGTCATGCCAAATGGTTCTTGACCCACAATATAGTCGGGTTAATAGAGATAATCTAGTAATGCTTTTGGACTTAAGCGGGACTTATCACTTTCTAGCTAATTCTACTACTAATATTTCTTTAGGTCAGTTTAGAGGAAATAAGTCAATTAACTTTAATCGACAGTTTAATACAAGGTTAACAAATCGACTCTCTTCAGGAATTGATTTCGGGTCGAACTTTACTCTGTATATAGTAGGTAACTTTTTGAACGATGTAACAAATGATTGGGCGTGGATTTTCTCGGTATTGAGTTCTAGCGGACTTAGAAATCCATCCTTTTATATCACTTATTTTTTAAACAAGTTACGGGTTAGTTACGGGGACTACTTTACCGAAGTCGGTTTGGCATCTTATAACGGAGTAGGTCTAGATACTGTAATAAGAGTGAGTAGAGAATCAAATGTAATTAGAGTTTGGGAAAGATTTTCTCGTATTAACAGTGACATAAGTGTTGGAACCGTTAATATCGGTAATAGTTCAAATGTTTGCATAGGAAGTTTAGCAGATGCCAACAACACTGGACTAGGTGGAGATTTAGGTTTGGTTCTTGGATTTAGCGGAGTTTTGTCAAACCACGAAACCGCCACAGTCGAAAATTACATCCGCACTAGATTTGGTGGATTTTAGAGTAGTTCAGTTGACACTCTCCGCCCTAAAAGTGCGGAGATTCTTGGGCTGAATCTTGCCGCTACTAGCAAAGCTAATTTTGGTCTTACAGTTTCATGTCTAGTCCGACTACACCTACAAGGCAAGCACTCTTAAAGACTACTCCCCAAGCGTAAATTTCTGTGTGTCCCACAGTATTAACCTAAATTTGAGCGGAATTTTAACATGTGGACTTACGATGAAAACTTTTGTACCAGTGATGGTTAGAGATTTAGGGATGACGGAGTGTCGCTTGTTTCCTGCGTTCCCAAAGTCAACGACTCAATTTAATGTTAACTTAAAGTCGCCCTAAAGGGCGAGGTTTTCAACCCAAATTATTCGATAAGTGGAAACGCTCAATTTAACACTATTGAACCCTAAAAAAAAACCTATGCCCTCATTTGTTTTTAATTCTGCAAAAATCGCAATTTTAAATGCCACAATAGACCTAGACAGTGATACGTTTTATGCCTGTTTGGTGACTTCTATACCAGCCGCAACAGTAACCACTCGCACAGGGTTAGCGGAAGCTTCAGGGGGAACTTACGCACCACAATTATTGTCTGGAACAACTTTAAACGCTCCTACGACTGCCACAGTCAGATGGACGTTTACCAATCCTAGTTGGACTAATTTAACGACTGGTACATCGACACCCTTGTTAGGAATGGTAATTTGTAAAAGAGTTGGTAGCAGTTTCGCAACATCCGACCCTGTGATTGCTTTTTTAGAATTTAATAATAGTTTTACCCCTAGTGGGGTAACTTTTCAAGTAGATATACCCAATAATACTGGTGTACTAACGGCAACTTTTAGCTAGGTCAATATTATGTCAGGATTTACATACCCTTCAATTATTCCAAATTCAATCGACAATTTTGAGCTTCCAGATTTCGGTGTAAAGATTTTTGAAAATGATGACGGGTCGGAAACAAGACGTTATGTTCATCAACAAGGCAACCATACTAAAATTATGCTAAAATATCAGGGAAGAACGGAAACAGAAGTAGCAACTATTATTAATTTTTGGGGACAAGTTAGAGGGTTAAAGGAAGCTTTTTCATTACCACCTGGCATTAATAGACACCCAACGGACTATAAAGATAGTATTATCTCATTGGGTGATACTACATTATGGCGATTTGTTTCTCCTATAAAATTTATTACTGTTTATACTAAGATTTATAATTTTGATGTCCCTTTAATATCGGTAATTAGCTAATTATGTCTAGTTTAGCCCCACATTTAAATCCACAGCATTTTTACGGAAGATTAATTTTCTTAAAACTTCCGACTAATGAAGTTTACAGGTTTCAAAATTTTCAAATTGCGCCTTATAGTTTTGAAGGTTCAGATTATATTTATTTACCTTTTGTTTTGACAACTTTTGTTGAAGATTTAGAGATTTCCTCAACTTCTATGTCGTTAAAATTAGCAAATACTGAAGCTTTAAGGGCTATATTAAAGGAAAAAGAATTGAGGGGAAGTTTAATGAAAGTATATACTGTGTTTCCAGAGGACGAAGACGCTATTTACGAAACGCAAAACACTAGAATTTCCTCGTATGTTTTACAAAAAGGAGCAGTAGTTTTTTCCTGTCGTTCTCCTGTAGATGCTGTTTTTAATCAAATTCCTTCTAAAGTGTTTGAACCTGACATATTCCCAGAGTTGCCCTATGTGAATAGAGTTAAAACTAATTATAGACCTTTATGATAATTACAACAGATATAGAACCCTCGATTTTTGATTTTAAAGATATTCCTTATCTTTGGGGTGGTAAAAACCCTAAAGAAGGATTAGATTGTTTTGGCTTAGTAAATTATGTATATTTTAAACTTAAAGGAAAAAAATTTTTAGGGTTTGATTGGGTATATGAAAAATACAATGCTGATTCTGAACTCCCAAATTCCGAATTGGAAAGATTAAGTGTTGATTTATTGGGTGAGGGAAAACAAACAAACGAACCCTTAGATATGCTTCTTTTAAACTGGTATGGAAAATACGGATTAGGTATAATTGTACCCCATTTAAACGTTAATTATGTGGTATATACGGGTAGCGGTGGTAGTTCTAGAAGTACATTTAAACCTTTGAAGAAGATGAACCCGCTCATTCTTAAAACTTGGAATATTTGGGAAAAAACAGAGGCAGTAGTGTAGAATGTTAAAAACTCCCGAACAAAACTTTCAAGACTTTTTCTTTCAGGTTTGCCTAAAAGAGGATAGAAGATTAGCTGAAGTTCCCTTAACTGAAAGTACGGATAAATTTGTTATACAAAATGGAAAATTAGAGGGAGGAATTGGTCTAGGAATAGTAGGAGGAATTGTAGGTTTTGCTTTAGGTGGTGTACCTGCTATTTTGACAGGAATTACAATGGGATTTGCACTTGGTTCTTCTTTGTTTGGTGGTGATAGTGGGAAAAAATCTAAAAAACCTAAAGCTCCTACTTTTTCTTTTGACGGAATGTCTGGTGATAATATTGCTACTCAAGGAACAGCAATTCCTATTATTTATACTTCTATTTTAAAAAATCCTTTAGGAGGTATAAGAACTGGTGGTAAGTTAATCGCTTGTAGAGTAGAAAATAGAGGGGATTCTGGAAATTTATATGTAGTTTTGGCTTTGAGCTTAGGGGAAATAGGGTACATTGATGATTCTAAATTGTTAATAGATAATCAATCTATTGAGAGATACTATGAAGAAGATTTAGATTTTCAATACTTGTCAGGAACTCCTACTTTTTACAATAATCAAGGTCAAAACAATTTAACAACAGACTTTAACTTTTTTGGTCAATGTATTTCTCCAAATTCCTATAATCTTTTGGGAACTTCAAAAAGAGCGCAAGCTAAAAACTCAGTGTTAGCTCCTTCAACAAGGTCAATAAATGGTAGTTGGGGAGTGACAAATTGTTACATATCGTCTAGTGGTAGCTCAGGACAAACCTTTACTAAAAATGCTGGTTCTAATGAGACTAACGTAGCTGATTCTTTTGCCGTTACAAACGAAATCCCGGGTGAAGGAGGCGGCAATATTTCATGGCAAGTCTTTGATTATGCTCCTAAGATAGTTGGTTATGGTACAAGAGGAAGTAATAACATTACTTTTGGGATTAAAACTGAATCTGTTTTAAATCCTCAAACTGGAATTACAACATATCCCCTATCTATTATTGCCAATGGTAGCACCATAAACACTAGCGTTTGGACTATCAATGATACTTTTCAAGTGGAATTAGGTTTTTCAGGTGCTAATAAAGTCGTAAGATATAAAAAGAATAATGAATTAATTTTAGCTGTTTCGGGTGTAAATTGGAGTGGTATACCAGCTAAAGTTGTTATTCAAGGTATGAACACAAGTATTAGGGTTAACTCAGTGTCCAGCGTAGCTTTTCCAACTGGGGAATTTGGAGTAGGGGTGGTTTCAACATCTACAGATACCGCAACATTAGTCGTTTATGAGGACGAAAAAGATTCGATTGAAAATTGGAGTCGGTTTACCCCTGCTGAAATTTATGAGGTTAACAATAGTGGAACAAACAATCGTTTTAGAGTGACTAAGAAAAAAGATTCAGACAGGACTATAATCATTAAACCGCCTGTAACTATTACAGAGGATGATGATATATTTGCTATATGGGAAGCTTTTTATGAAACAAGTAAAAAAGTAAACAAAATAGTGATTAATTTTGAAGGGGTCTTATTTTCCAGACGTAAGCCGCTCGAAAATGAGACAGGAAAATCAGGTAAAATATAGAGGTTAAAGGAATGGGTGGTAAAAATCACGCAGATTTAGGAAACTTTGAGGATATTTATCCTTATGGAGTATGTTTTGATGTTTTTATACAACCTTTGACCGATATTGATGGCGACCCTATTCCTTATTCTGAAAACAATTGGGTTTTTCTTAAACGGATATTTATTCGTGAAAAATCTGAAAACGCTAAACAATTTAGAATAGAGATAGAAAATCTTAAATATGGACGGTATTATGTCAAATTAAAACCTTTTTCAACGGCTCCTGATTCTACTTCAGATACTCTGAAATTAGATTGTAGTGGTGAAGATGCTGTTTATTCTACTTCAGCCAATATTAACGGCAATATTGTGCGTTTAAAGGGGGAATTTTCAGGACAACCAACTAATAAAATGATGAGAGATTCTATAAATTATGATGAGTTCAAAAGAATAGTCTCATCTGAAAGTGGCGCACCACTTAGAATTACTACTATATCAGAAGTTGTAAATCCTGATACTATCTCAAAGCCTAGTAACTATGCTGGTGTGGCTGTTGTTGGAGTTAGAGTGAAAGCTTCTGACAGAATTTCAACAGCCCCTGAAATGTCTTTTTTTGTTAGTGAAGGAAGAAAAATTAGAAACTTATTACATTATGGAGTACAACAAGCAACTACTACTCAAAGCACCATTATTGACACAACTATCGATTATTCTACAATAAACGAAATAGTGAATGGGACAACTAATGTTAGAAATCTAGACACTAAATTGGAAGGTACAGTGACAGGTATATCTAATAATAGACCTACTACGACTATATCTTTTAGCCCTAAAGACCGTTTTATTATCTATAATTATGAGGCATCTAATTATTTTCCCGATATTTATGTTGATTGGTTAATTAATCCAGAAGGTGGGTTAGGGGCAGTTATTGATGGCGATAATGATATTGATTATGATTCGATTGTTAAAGCCCGTAGATTCGTTAAAGAAAATGAATTTTATTGGGATGGTGTTTTATCAGAGGTAGAAAATTTTTCAGCTAAAGTAACAAAAGATGCTAGTCTTTCTCTTTTATATCCTTTTAGTCCTAATGGATTATTTGGACTCACTACCGAAGATGAAAATAGATTGCCAATTGCAGTTTTCAATGCTTCTAACATTTTAAAAGATTCGTTTGAAGAAAGTGTATTACCATGGCAAGAATCACAAATTAATCAAGTTGTTGTGGTCTTTACAGATGGTACTGATAATCAAAAACCTTTAACGGCAGTAGTAGCTAGAACTGATGCGTTAGTAGCTAAACAAGTTAAATTAAATTCTATCACAATTGAAGCTCCTAGCATTTCTAATCCTGAACAAGCCAGAAAGGTAGCTGGTGTGACTCTTAACTCAAAGAGATACCAAGATAAAATAGTCAAGTTTAAGACTGCTACTCAAGGACTTTTTTTAGCACCGGGTGAAGCAATTCTAGTTCAGCATACGGCTACCGAATATGATTATGACATTTCTGGATATGTTACCGAAGTTGGAGTCTATGATTTAACAACTCAAACCCAAAGAATTTTGCTATCTAGACAACCTTCTAATTTAATTACATCTGACTATAAAGCTACTATTCAACTTCAGGAAACCAATACGGTACTAGAGAACTTAACTTTTACGTTAGTTCAGGAAAATGGTTTTTACTACTTGAACATTGAAAATTTACCTTCACCCATTTCCTTGTATGACCCTGTAGTTATTGGTAGAGCCGTTATTGAAGATAAAGTTTACAGGATTCAAAATCTTGCAATTTCTGAAAATGGTGAAATATCTATAAGTGCTGTTTTATGGTCTAACAAATTATTTGATTTTTCTGACCTCGACTTCCAATTTCAATGATATATCCTGATTTGGTTCCAGATTTCATGAGGGAGCTAGAGCTTCCAACTTATGCGTCATCTATTACTGAGTTTCCAGATGGGGCAGAAATTCGCTTATCTTTGACCAATAATGGTACAGGGACTAAAATTAAATTAGAGTATGTTAATCGTATTGCTGAGGAAGTTTTAGAAATTGTTGGCTTTTATAATAGTGCCAAAGGTACTTTTAAGGGGTTTTTGGTTCCTATTTCGGTCTGGAGACATCCTTTATCACTTAAAAATGCTTTAGAATCTCTTACAAAAGGGGTTATTTGGAGATTTGCTGACAAAATAGAAATAACGACAGTTAAACAAAATGTTTATAATTTTACTGTGAATTTAGTTACTACCAGTACGATTGTAATTCTGTCTCCTAACCCTTATCCTGACGACATTTTATGAGTTTTCCTAATTTTAAGCCTACAAAAATTGAATACATTGAGTTATCTGATTTTGGTAGTATAATTACTGAAGACCAAGAAGGAATAGAACATCGAACAAATGCTTTTACTCAAGGTAGAAGTGCAAAAGTATCAGCCAAATTTGAAGGTTTAAATAGCACACAAGTTTTAGAGTTTATAGACTTTTATAAAAATTTAAATGTTACTGGGCGGGGATTTGGCATTCCAGAATCCTTTAAGACAAATCAGTTTATTTTTTATGAAAGTGTTATTAAATCTTTTGGACAAGTCATTTTATATTTTGAAAAACGACCAAATATAGAAACTGAGATTTCTGATATTTATTCTGTAACTCTTTACATGATTGCTTCCATAGCAACTATTTCAGCCCCTGAAAAGATTTATGTGACTTTACAAACAGAAGTTGTAATAAGTGCTAGTTCTTCGACCTCATTTGTTCAATGGTCACAAATTTCAGGAAATCCTGTTACTTTTTCTAACCCTAATGATTTAGTTACTAACGTTATTTCTCAAGGGGGTGTTTTTAACTCTACAGGTGGTAAAATATTTTTTAAAGTAGCTCTTTTAGATAATCCCGATGTATTTGCTACAATAGAACTTGTGCCTGCCCCTTCAAGTTTTGATGTTTTAAAAGGACTTAGTGCTTATTCTTATTTTACTGAGTTTTCCTCTCTACAAAAAGTTTTAGCACCTTTAATTTATGATTTACCTTATTCTTTAACTGCCTCTTATAAAAAAAATTTAGATATTAACACTGTGTATTTTAGATGGAGTCTTCCGTCTACAACTTTTGGATTAGTTAACTATAAAATTGAAACTTATAACAATGGGTGGATTAACTTAGGTTCTACGGTCTTAAATAAGTTTAATGTTCCTGCTAAAACCCCTTTTAGAATAATTTCTTGTTATACTTTAGATAACAATAATTTTGAAATTCCTTCAGATTTATTTTACATTGACCCGCAGTTTCACTTAGAGAGTTATGCCTATGCTCCTAGTGAATTTAAAAATCTTAGAGTTTCTAGTGCTTTGTCTGAAACATTTTTAGACTTAAATAATTCTACCCTGTTAGCTTTTTCAACTGTACAAACAAATTGGTCTACGGCTTCTTCTGTTGACGTAACTGACCTACCATTGCTATCTTCTAATTTTAATGCTTATGAACTAATCCCAAATAATTTTCTTAACCGTGTACGATTAAGTTCTTTAAACGCTCAATTAAATGTAGTAGGACAATTATTGTCTGTAACAGACTTAGAATTAGGCGGGGTAATAATCGGTTAATGTTTAAACCTATAGGGCAAGTCACTCTTTTGATAACGGATGAGAAAACAGGACAATCACGTTCTATTACAGAATATAACACTTTTACAGAAAGAGGTTATCAAACTGCTTTAAATCTCTCAAATGTGTCTGGTACTAACCTACAATACTCACCTTTTAAAGAAGCAGAAAGACTATATATCTCTTCTTCTACACAGACCCCTGATAGATATGTTACAACTGTCAGTGGTTTAATTGCACGCTGTGAGCCTCCGACTAGTGCTACAGAGGTATCATGGGTAGAGGCTACTGATGAATCACCCATGTACGGTGAATTACGAGGACGGTTGGTTTATACAGGGGCTTCCAGAACTTTCCGTACTGTTGTGGTTGGTGAGAATGCACCAAATGCTAATGCGGTAGGTACTACATATCTTTCAACTTCTGCATATGCTTATGTTCTTTTTGAAAATAACGTCACACAAGGTGCTTTTGAAACTATTGACATTTTTTACAGAGTCTATTTTGTTAATGAGGTTGGCTTAGGATTGCCTAAAGGTGGTGATTTAATCCGACATATTGGTAGAGTTCTTTTTGGATTTGATGTAAAGTTTATAACTTCAAGTACTTTTGAGTCTAGTCCTCGTCAAACCCCTAGTTTAACTTTTTTACCTAACCCAAATAACTATAATTTTTGGGTGTCAGATACTTCTACAAATATTTCGGCAAATCTAATTGGCTCACATAATGGGCTATCTGTTAATAGAGACATTTCACGACTGTTATCGAATTTAGAGTTTAAATTGGGTGGTAATTCAATAGGATTAGATGCTTTTACAGGTAGAGTTATAAATACATTAGCTGTTGGTGACTTGGATTTATCTGGATTAACGGCTGTTGCAATTCAATTAGTGAATCCCTCTCGCAATCCTATTCAAACTTCTTGGGGTAAAAAAAATAATGCCGTCTCTGCTTTTTATGATGCTACATGGTCAGCTAATGGTTCAGGAAAAATGATACCTTCAGGTTCATGGACTGGCTATTATCCTGATATGTATAGAATACGAATTGTAGATTCTGGGAATATTGGAGTTGCTACTTATCGTTTAGAACGTCAACGTTTTACCCATTATCAAGGTAATTCTTGGTCGCAAATACGAGATGTAATTCCCTTTTTAGGTTATAGGTATTCTAGGATACCTTTTACTCATTCTCACGGACATCAAAATCATCTTAACTACAAAGTTTTTAATGATAGAACATTAATACGTTGGGATTCTACAGGAGTCACAATGATTGACATTTTAAATGGAGTTTACAAAAATTTTGATGTCAATAATGATATTACTGTTTCTAATGCTAATCTTCCTGTTACCAATATTAGACAGGTAGAAATATTTAATGGAAAAATTTATGTGGCTTGTTCTGACACAGGATTGTGGGAAATTAACCCAGCAGGGGGTACTAATTCTATTGTTAGACTGGTAACTACACCTGTTTATGCTGTGGCTTCTGCTTTTAATCAAACAGCTTTAGACCTATTTATCGTTACTAATAACGGAATTACAAATTTATCCTCTAACTGGTCAACTTTTTTTAACCCCTCTAATGCTAATATTACATCTATGGGTTGGGCTAACGTTTTCGCATTAGTAGGTTGTACTTCTTCTAATAGACCAAATGCTGAATTTGTAATTCATTTGCGTAATGGTAACAATTTTGCGTTAGTTTGGTGGTCTAGGTCTATAGGGAATGGTAGCGCAAATTCTGTTACGTTCAATACAACTGTCATAGGTGGTATTCTACCTCAAGAAAAAGCTGTTCAAGTTTCTACTTTTGGAGATTTTTGGATTTTCCATGCTGTTAATACTTCTTCTTTTCGTGCTAATTCTTTTGGTTCTCAGGCTATACAAAATGGTAATTATTCTCCGTCTGACCCGCTTGGGGTAGAAGTCAAGCGTATTGGGTTTTTTGACGAAAATAATTTTTATTATGCCAGACAGGAATTTAAAAATGGGGCTAATGTTTCTGTTTCTGTAAGAAATAATTCCGTGGTTGAGGTTGGAAGTGCCAATAAATTAACTCAAGGGCTTCCTGATACCTCATTGTATTTAGGCAGAAATCTTTTTTTTGTTGGGGGAACTATTGGTGTTTGTTCTCTTGAGTGGGAATCTTGGGGTTGGAATGGTTCTGCTTGGGTTAAAGACCATAGTGGCGTTAAAACAACCCACGCCGATTCTCAACCTATTCTTGATGGTCTATCAATTAGTTTTCAAAATGGTCAAGCTGGTGTTTCTTTTCAATCTCAAGATTTTTATACAATCCCTGTTTGTCATGGTGTTTTAGGAGATAATGCCCGTCTAATAGAACACTATGTTACTTTTTCAGCTTCTGAAATTTCTCAAGGTAATCTTTAGACCCGCCTTTGTTAACGTTCATTAACATTTTTTTAATGGTAATCTGTAATGCCTATTTTAATACCTGATTATCTCGTCGTACCTTTTCCTTTAGCTTCTTCAAAATCAGGTTTTGAAGAAATTGTTGGTGCTGACTTAAATTATCTCAAGTTAAGCATCAATAACGAATTAATACCTACAGAACGTATTTTGTTTAATGGGGCATTTCCACCTGTTGGGGGTTTCATTTCAATTAATCGAACTCTTGGCACAATGCTTTTTCACGCTTCTGATGTTGGAAAATTTGTTTCTGGTACTTATTTTTTCAGAAGACGAGCTAACTAATTCCGCTCAAATTAAGGTTAAGATATTATCGCTAAAGGACGGGGTTTCAAACCCATTTTTCCATGAGTTTAAATTTATCTGACTTAGGATTACAGGACGTAGTTAGGGAGATTGTGAACACATTAAATGCGGGGTATGTTCACATTGTTCGTCCTTCTAACATTGCCTCTAATCCTTTTAACGCACCAAATCTAAACCCACCTTTGTTGGTTAATAGTTATCCTATTATCTCTTTTGAAGATGGTACTTTTCACGAAAGACTTCAATTTAGTTCAAATTCTGGAGGAATTTTCAGGTTTAAAATGGCTATACCCCAAGCTGAAATTCTAATGGGTGACTATGCCTTTATTGATTGGTCAGAAAACACCAGAATTGTATCAGCAGTAGTTAAGAACGTTAAATACAATTTATCTGCTTTATCTACCGTTGTGGTTAATGCCAATGAAGGGGTTCCGTATAGTTGGTCTGATGTTCAAGCTTTGTTACAATAGGATTAATTTTATGGCTGTCAATCGTAATCATAGTGAATTAGCTAGATTTAAACAAGACAAAAACATTTCTTTGTTAAATAAAGTTGAATTTCTTACTCAACAGTTGGAGAATGCTAAAGTTACCCAAGAAAAAAACGAAGTTAAGGTAATTATTAAAAAAGATATAACAGATGAATTACTTAACCCTGAAGTAAGACCTTATATTGACAAACTTTCTCAAGAACTTCGGAGCGTTTAATGTTAAGTGTATCTAAACTAGAATCAGCATTATTTACTCTATTAACTGAATTTTTTGTAGATAGTAATATTACTTTTTCAGTTAATTACCCAACAACAAAGAATATGTTAGATAATGGAAAAACTGTTATTACTTTCTCTGCTATATCTGATGACATTGAAGGTTCCATTATTTCTAGAGAGATTATTCATCCTTTAGTTTCTTTTTTAGTTTTTAATGCTAATTATGCTAAAAACCGTCAAATTCAAGAATCTTTGATTCAATATTTGCAGTCTTTAAATCCTTTTAACCTTATTATGCTAAATCAGGAGTCTAATCATAGCTACTTAGCTCGTCGCATCCCTCCTACATTTGATAAATCCCGTGAAATTTTTATTAGTGGCGTTGATTATCGATTTCATATACGAAATGTCTAAAAACGCTCATTACCTTAAATAAGTCTGCTAGTAAAAAAAGGATAAATTAAAAAAATGGCAAAACGTTCCGGCCCATCTCTAATTGAAATTGGTACAGGTGCGGATAAAATTACTATCACCAATGACCAACAAATGAATGATGCCACGCTGAGGATTGAAAGGGATGAGTTTACCCTTAGAGACCAAAGTTCCTCTAAACCGGTTGGCTATATTAAAACAGGTATTGAAGGTAAATTGGAAATCTCTATTTCCGACATTTCTGCTCAACAAATTTCTCTTCTTTTTGGTGTGGCTCTCGAATCTAACACTGATACTGTTAATGGTGTTAACTACACTATGCGAAAAGTAGCAGTTACAGACCAAGCAGGTACTCTGATTACTGGTCAAAAAGTTGTATTAAAACCTTATCCCATTCTTACTGACCCCGGTACTACTGCTCCCACTACTACCACTTATAAGGGTAAAACTTATGGTTCTGTCGCATTAGCCGAAGATGCTTTTGATGCTGATGTAGCCGCTTATAAAGCTTGGGTTAATAATTGGGTAACTTTTCCTAACGGTGCATTAACCTCTATCAATGGTACTAACTTGGCTTTTGGGTTACAAACTCAACAAGAACTTAAAGTAACTCTAACATCTTTGCCTGATACAGATGGTGTTCGGATTATTTTTGGTGATGAAACCGTAGTTTAACCTAATTTTGAAACTGAAAAACCCCCCTCCCTTATCGAAAATTTTGGGGAAGGGGGGAATTTTTAGCACTATTTGAAAGCTTTTGTACTCTTTAGCTAACTCAAATTAGCCCAGAACGCTGAGGTTTAAACTCTAAATTTTTCAATTTTTGAAGTTTTTTCTTAGCAGAGCGAATGGCAGAAGTTTTTCGTTTTTCAAAATTTGCTTTTGCTTTTTTAGCGGTAAAAAAAGCTGATTTTCCTAAAATATACACTGCGTCGACTCCTATCAGATTTTTTACGACCGCAAAACGTCCACAGTCTGAAATTTCTGCTTCAGCTTTGAAAACTCCAGATGTTAAGGAGTTCTCGGTTACAAATACTTTGACCAGTTTTGGTTGTGGATTATTCATCGAAAAAAAAAAAAAGAGAAGGTTCACTTAGTTGTTCCCACCCTATCAAAAAAAATTTTTTTTGTCAACACTCAAAAACTGTACTACCCATACCAAAATCAATAAAACTCAGTCGTATCAAGGGTTTTAACGATTTAAACTTTAAAAAATACCATTTTAAAATCAATAAAGTTGGACTTCGAGAAACCTTAGAAGCATTGCGGGTTGAACTGAGTAAATCTATTTTAGCCTCTGAGGGTGAGCAGATTCGCTTTCAAGTGGGTGAAATTGAATTAGAGGTTCAATTTGTGGTTGAGCAGTCGAAAGAAGGCAAAGGTGGGCTAAAATTTTGGGTAGTAGAAATGGGTGGGGGTGTCACCAATAAAGATACGATAACCCATAGAATTATCGTGACTGGGAAACAGATCGGAAGAGCACACGTCTGAACTCCAGTCACTCCGCGAAATCTCGTATGCCGTCTTCTGCTTGAAAAAAAAAA
>OKRQ01000004.1_pt1 | contig 16242 bp, 32 predicted proteins | sample 1601101 | NCBI WGS metagenome assembly OKRQ01 (sample SAMN07581548, study PRJEB24739) | freshwater metagenome | place: Singapore | collected 2015-04
GGTGCAAAGGTTGATGATGACAACGTGTGGGAAGAAGTAAAGTCAGGTGCGATTCGTGGTTTCAGCATTGAAGGAATGTTCACAGAGCAATCAGTTGAAATGCACGCAATGAATGTTGAATCATTGCTAATAAAAGAAATAGAGAACGTGCTTGCATCACTGTAATATTGCTTCGAGTTTTCTCATAGATAGTTAATCATTGTTTGTTTAAGGTTATCATTAAGTCCCGGAAACGTCTGGGACTTTTTGTTTATTATATTTTTTTCCACCGATTTGGGCAAAATCGAAGTTCTTCCGTTATAGGCAAAAGAACTTATTGAAATGAAATTGAAAGATCAATTAGTGGGCATCTTCCAAAAGTTTGGAATTGACCCGAATGCACATGGTGTAAAGTTTGAATCCGAAATCAATTTGTCAGCTGAAGCACGTCTTGCGGATGGCAATATGATTTACACTACTGCCGATGCTTTCGGTGTTGGTGCTGACTGCTTTATGAAAGATGACGCTGGAAATCCATTCCCTGTTGGAGCTGGTGAATATCCGCTCGAAGATGGAAAAATTCTCATCGTAGGCGAAGATGGAAAAATTGCTGAAGTGAAAGAAATGGACATGTCGAAAGAAACTGAAATGAGCAGTGATGACATCATTGCTACAATCAATTCTTTGTCGCAGAAAATTTCCGAGCTTCAAAGTTCACTCGATGCAAAAAACGCTGAACTGAATGCAGTTAGCGAAGAACTTGCAAAAGCGAAGAATGACGCAACGGTAAGCGCGACTGAACTTGCTGCATTGAAGAAAGCTCCAGCGACTGCATCGGTAAAAGAAAAAAAGACCGCTTTAAGCGCAAGCGCACCTGCTAAACCATGGGCGCAAATGACATATCAAGAGCGAGTAATGGCTCAAATTCAAAACATTAAAAAATAATATTCTAAAATAAAATGGCAACAACTACTTCATTAACTACAACTTACTCGGGTAAGGTTGCAGGTGGATATATCCGCGCTGCATTTATGTCAAACGAAACACTTGCAGGAATCACTGTAAAAGAAAATGTTGACTACAAACAAGTCGTAAGACGTTTGGTAGATGACATCTCTTTTGCGGATGCTACTTGCGATTTCACTCCAACTGGTGACATCACTTTGGATGAAAGAATTCTTGAAATCAAGAAGCTCCAAATTCACCGTCAAATTTGCAAAGGTGACTTGGGTGCTGAAAACGGAAGTTTACTTCATGACTGGGATGCTGGTGATATCCAAAAAGACATGCTTCCAGCTTCATTGACCGATGCTTTGATCGCTACAATCTTGGGCGGTGCTGGTGCAAAGAACGAAGATTTAATTTGGAACGGAGATTCAGCAAACGCTGGTGAGTACGATGGATTCGTTACTCTTATCGCTGCTGATGGAACTGTGGTAAAACCTGCTTATACTACTATCACTTCATCTAACGTAATTGCTCAAATTGGTGTACTGGTTGCAGCTTGTCCACAAGGTGTAAAGGGTGCAACTGAAAAGCCAATTATCTACATGTCACAAGGTGTATGGGAAGATTTCATGATTGCCAACGCTGGCGCAGGAAATGGATGGTACACTTACGGTGGTCCTGAAATGCCAAAGCAATACTTGGGTTATCAAATCTTTGTTTGCCCTGGATTGTATGCTGATCACATGTTGATGACTCAAAAGTCAAACTTGTATTTCGGTACAAACCTTTTGAATCAGTGGAATGAGGTTAAGGTTCTTGACATGTCAGAACTTGATGGTAGCGACAATGTACGTTTCAAGTGTAACTTCTTCGCTGGTGCGCAGATTGGTTTCACTAATGAAATCGCTACTTGGGGAACTAACTTCTAATAATCAAAACCAATAGGGCGGTGTAATAGCCGCCCTTTAATACAATAAAAATGAGTTGCAATTTAACAACAGGATTCACGCTCGGATGCAATGATAGCATCGGAGGTGTAAAAAAAATATACATAGGTAAATTCGACCAATTAACATACACTATCAGTGGCACACCAGTACAAGTATCGGCTGGAACGGGTACTGTTTACGTGTATGAGCCACTGAAAAATTCCGCTTCTGCAACTTTCAATCCAACCGTTTCTTTAGAGAATGGAACTATATTCTACACACACAGCGTTTCGTTGAGTTTGAAGAATATCACTGCGAATAAGCGTGAAGAAATCGAATCACTTGCAAAAGCACGTGTTGGGTTATTTGTTGAATTGAATAGCGGTGAAATACTTGCTTTCGGCACAACTAACGGAATGCACATGACAGCAGGAACTTTCCAGACCGGAGCTGCATTCGGTGATTTGCAAGGTTATCAGTTGACTTTCACAAGCGACGAACCAACGCAACCATACACATTGAGTGCTGTAGATATGGATACGGCTGGTTATGACGTTAGTGCTACTACCGAAAATCAATAAGCACAACTAAAAAACTTCAAAAGGGTGGGCGCACTGCCCACCTTTTTCATATACAAATTGCTGCGCAATGGTTTATCTTAACACAAATACTGCGAATCAAACATTGAGGTTGACACTCGATGAAGCTCGTCAATACTACGCGACTGCATTCACTGATTATTTGTTAATCATTTCGCATGAGGAGAATAGCAATACAGGAAATACACTTGCACAAGTGCCGCCTATTGTGAATGAAAACCAGCGTGCGACAACCTTAACTGTTACTACTGCGACACTAACTTTGCCGGGTCGCTATCGTTATGAAGTTTATGGTCAAAATTCAAATAGTAATCTTGACCCAAACGATGCGATTGTGGTGGGAATATGTGAGCGCGGTTACTTATATTTGAACGATTCAGGCATTTATTACGATGTGCCTGCAATAACAATAACTGACGATATCATATACAATGGATAAAAGCAACATAGTAAATGTTCAGCTTCAGGAATATCAACCCGTTTCAAGTGTTGAGCGTGTTGATCGTGGTGGCTGGGTAGCGTTCGGAGTAAACAATTTATTTCCGCAATATTTGCGTGAATTAAGTGAGTCAAGTCCTGTGCATGGTTCGCTTTGCATTTCCATTGGCGATATGATTGCAGGCAAAGGAATCACTACTAACGTAGGTCAAGATCGTGTTGATGCACTTGACGTTTATGGGCAGTATTATGCAGCATCGCACGACTTCAAAAAGTACGGTGGCTATTTTGTTGAGGTGATTTATTCGAATGATAGAAAGAGCATTGCAAAGCTGCGACACTTACCATTTGAAGAATGTCGTATTGCAGTCGAAGGTGAAGACGAAGATGTAATTGGTATCTATCACAGCGAGGATTGGGCAAACACACGCAAGAAAAAAAATAGACCTACATTCATTCCAAAGTTCAATCCATCAATGGCGGTGAATGAACCATCGCAAGTGCTTTGGAAATTCAATTATACAAGTGGACAAATCTATCCGAACCCTGATTATTGGAGTGCGGTTAACTATATAGAACTTGAACGGCAAATCGGAATGTACCACGTGAATAATATCATGAATGGTTTATTCCCTTCGTTCATCATTTCGTTCTTCAATGGTCAAATTCCACCTGATCAACAGTGGGATATGAAGAAGGATTGGGAACGATTGCTCACAGGCGCACGTAATGCAGGAAAGTTTTTAATGACTTTCAACGAGCGCGAAACACCAAAGCCAGATATTACTTCATTTCCGCTGTCGGATGCGGACAAGCAATATCAGTTCTTAAGCGAGGAGTCAACGAATAAGGTAATGATTGCGCACCGCATCACTACTCCGTTGATTTTTGGTATTCGCACACAAACAGGATTCGGTTCGAATAAGGATGAAATGGCTATTGGTTTGGAAATTTTCAATAATCAGGTAATTGAGCCAGCGCAAAGGTTAATCATTAAAGGTTTCACCGAAATCTTATCTTTTGAATTGCCGAATGTTCAGCTCACTGTTGTACCAAACACACCATTGACATTTCAGCAAGCACAACCAGTTCAACAAAGTGCGGTGTGCGATTGCGACTTAAAAAAAAAAGAATATAAGTTAGCTGAAGAAATTGAAAGCGAAGTCGCTAAAGAACTAATTGCGCTTGGTGAAGATTGGAACGAAGACATGATTCTCATTGACACGTATGAAGTTGACTACGATACAGACGATGCAGAGAACCACGATCTTGACATGATTACCGTTCATGAGCTCGCATCCACAGGAACTGCGAATCCAGCGTTTCCAAGTGAGCAAGATGAAGTAATTAAAGGCAAACTATTCATGACTCGTTACGTATATCGTGGTGTTTTAAGTGATAACACACGCGAATTTTGTCGCAAGATGTTGCAGGCAGATAAACTTTACCGCAAAGAAGATATAATCGCAATGGGTGATCGTGCAGTTAATAAAGGATGGGGGCCGAAAGGCGCAAGCACCTACGACATTTGGCTATATAAAGGCGGTGGTCATTGCAATCACTTTTGGCAGAAAGCAGTGTTCATGAGTGCGAAAGGTGGCAACATCAATCCGCGTGGCAAAGATGCTCAAAGCATCGCAGTAAAGAAAGCCGAAAGCATGGGTTACAAGGTGCGCAATGAAGCACTTGTTGCTAAACTTCCGACTGACATGGACTATCACGGATTCTTACCAACCAACCCAGTGTGGGGTGCAAACGGATCAGCATATAAATAAAAATACACTATGGCAGAAGTACTTTTTATCTCGGAAAACTACATAAAAAAATACACTCAAGTGAACGGTGCGGTTGATCCGAACCTTCTATATCCAGCGGTGTATTTGAGTCAAGACAAATATCTTTCACCTTACTTGGGTGATTCACTTTACAGTGAACTCAAAACGCAAATAGCGAACAACACGCTTGCTGGAAATTACCAAACTTTGGTAGATGACTATTGCAGGAAGGTTGTCCTGTGGTGGACAATGGTTGAAGCTATTCCATCACTTACTTACAAGATGGATAACGGCACTTTGGTACAAAGAACATCGGAAGATGCTTCACCGATAAGCGACACCGTTATGAAGGATGCGATTGAGCGTGCTAAAAGCAATGCAGAATATTATACTGGATTACTCGTTGACTATTTGTGCGCGAATAGTTCTTTGTTTCCTGAATACTCAAACAATGTATGGCCGCAACGTTCACCGATCGGTGTAAAAAAATCGAGTTCAAATTATTTATTTAGTAGCGGCAATACAGCCATGAACACGCGAGGACCAGTGTTTACTAACCTACTCAATAAACTTCCATGAACGAAAGAAAACTAAAAGAATACAAAAAAGAAACTGAAGCACTTCGAGCTTACGAGCGCGACATGCTGAAAAAATTACAAAAGAATGAACCTAAACTTCAACCCGTTCGACGCTGACTTTAGCGAACCTGGATTCACTTTCCTGAAATCAACTTCGCTTTTAATGATAGGCACTTTCTTGGAAGGGTTGCAGGGTACACACTTGCCGCCAGTGTTTATAGAGATCGCAAAAGTTTTGGCTTATCTCGGTGCATCGGTAGCTTTTTTCAAGTTTATTGGTGCAATGTTTAGCGGTACACCACATGACAACAAATGAGATCAGACATGCTCACAATAGCATTGATTGTACTTGCGTTTTTCGTGCTGGTTATTTATTACGACCATGTAATTGTAAAGCGAATGTTTGCAGCGAGCAAAGAGCGAATCAACAAGATGTATGATAGTGCGAAAGCATTTCTGTTCATTCACTTTGTTGATAACGCGACAACGGATGAAAATGACATTGACGAAATAAACTAAACAAATGGAAGAATTTACTAACCCTGAAAGTACTGATTTGCTACGTGAAGCAATCATCATCATTGTCGGATTGATTATTCGCGCAATCGAAAAAAGAAGGTTGAAGAAATCTTTGCAGAATGCCGAGTCGCAAAATTGAAGACCTCGTAAAAGAGCTGCAAGATGCGTGGCGCGTTGCACTTGTCGCTTACGTGACAACTTACCCAGATCAACCGCAACCGTTCATCACGTGTACTTATCGCAGTCCTGAAGAACAACTTGAATTGTACGCAATCGGACGAACCAAACCCGGCACGATAGTTACGCAACTGAAGTCAGGCAGCAAGCACAACACGAATCCATCACGAGCTTTCGATATAGCATTTCAAAAAGATGGTAAGTTGGTTTGGGACAAGAAGCATTTCATTCGGTTTGCATCGGTAATTAAGTCGGTGAGTAGTGTTGTCAAGTGGGGCGGTGACTGGAAGAAGTTCAAGGATTACCCACACTTCGAGATATGAATACTAAATATCGCAGTTATTACGAAATAGTACTGCAATCAAAGAGTGGTATTTCTTACCGCGAACAACTTTCGCGTATCCATAAAACACTGGATGCTACTTGTAGTTTTGAAGCATTTTATGTTGGCTTCAAAAGATATAAAAAAGCCAAAGCAAAACTGAAGATTCAGGAAGTTAAGCCAACCAAAGCACCATCATCAAACGCATTTAGCTCGCTTTTAAACACACTTAAACCAGACCCGAACCCGTTGCGCTTACCAGCGTCAAGAGAATCGGTTTATTCGGCTTTTAAGTTACCGAAAACTGCGAATGATATTTTGTTGCTTTCGGATATTCACGATACATCCACAACATCGAAGCACTCACTCTGGCTTTGAAGTACGGAATGCAGAATCAAGTCAACACGATTATTTTGAACGGTGACTTAATTGACTTCTATGCAATCAGTCGCTTCGAGAAAGACCCGAGAAAACGTGATTTGGCGCATGAAGTGAACACGTGCCGCGAGTTCTTGACCACTTTAAGAAAGTTATTTCCAACGCAAGAAATCTATTTCAAGTGCGGAAATCACGATGTTCGCTTTGAACACTACATAATGCGGCAAGCACCTGACCTTCTTGGACTGGGTGAATACAATCTGCAAACTTTACTTCAACTCGAACAGCACCGAATCACTTTTATACCGGACAAGCAAATCATTCATGCAGGACAACTTACAATTCTGCATGGGCATGAGTTAGGAAAGTCAGTGTTCAGTCCGGTGAACGTGGCGCGATCTCTTTACATGAAGGCAAAGGATAACGCTATTTGTGGGCATCACCACCAAACGAGTGAACACACAGAACCATCAATCAATGGCAAGGTTGTAACGTGTTGGAGTGTCGCATGCTTAAGTGAACTTTCACCTGACTATCACCCAGTCGGCAACAAATACACTCATGGCTTTGCGCATATTAAGGTTGATTCCAGCGGTGACTTTGAAGTCAACAACCTTCGGATTGTCAAGGGTAAAATACGTTAACCTATCGGTTAATACGTTCCAAGCAAATAGCCACGATGTCCTGTGAGCTGGTAAAGTCGCAGTGAACATTCGATAAATGCGTCTTCATCCAGCATTCCGATTTGGTCGTTTTGCAGTAGTGCTTTTCTTTGCTTTCGGAGTCTTGCTATCTCCGCGATTTGTTCCTGGGTGTACATGTTCAATCTTGTTTTTGTAGTGGTTAATTAACGCTTGAATTTCAGGTATTGTGTACCTCACCTCTTGCGTTTTATCAACGTCTAATTGTTGAACCGATTCAAGACCTATTCGATTGATTAATCCTTCTCTATACGCAAGCAAATTGCCATGCCTGAACTGGTTGCATGTAACACACTGTCCATGCACGTTCATTTCGTTGAACCGAAGATTCGGTGTTGATCCAACTGAATAATAGTGACCGGCATCAAACTTTCCTTTGAGTGCTTTGCCACAACTGATGCAAGGTTTATTTGCGTCACGTGTGCGGATGAACTTATTGAATACTGCTTGTAGCTTCTTCTTCCATTCAGCAAGTGTAATTAAGTCCGATTTCCTGCGCTTCATTTCGGTCTTATGAGCTTTCTCACTGACCTTCTTTGCATATTCAATGATGCAGTCAGGATTCAGGCATGTCGCTTGTAATGTACTGAAGCGTGGTTTGAACTTCTCTTTACAAATCTTGCATGATCTCACGTCCACTTTATTTGATCGCACTTCAGATTTGCGAGTATTGTACCCACAATTATTTCGCGCTGTGCTTCGGTTGCTTCGGTTTTTAATAGTACCGCGTTCTTTTGTTCACCGTTGATTGAACGGATAAGTTCAAATTCCCAAGTGATAGTTTCGCATCCAGCAACGCACATGGTGATGGTTCCTGCATGATGCTCAATTCGTTTGTGTGGTTTGGTTTGTACTTGTATCATTGTTGTTTTGGGTTACTTGTTTCTTCATGTCTTCTGCGCCTGCAATATAGCCATTGATAAAATATTCACGCTCCATCGGTAGCAGGTCGGTGCAATACTTGACAACGTCTTGATAGATGCTCGCTGCAATAGCTTTGCGGTTCTTATTTGCCTTGCTGGTGTAGTGGGCAATCAGTGTTTCAAGTGGTGTATTCAATTCAGTATTGCTTTAATGGGCATGTGTTCGCTGTTGATGAAGCACGCTGTGAACCTACCTTCCGAATCTTCAGCAGTTCCGACTTCAACGATTGGTGTGTATAAGCGGATTCTATCATGGTTTATCGCCACAAACACTTCGGTCTCCGGGTGAAATGCTTCGAGTAGTATGATAAGTTCTTCAACTGTCACATTCTTAAAACGGAAGATCGCCTGAATCTTCCACTTTAGTTTTCATAACTTTTGCGTCAAGTGGTTTCTTATAAGGTTCGGAAATCTTCAGTGATAGGAATGAACCTTTCGCACCTTGACGAACCCATCCAGCTATTTGTTTTTCAACTCCGTTGATTTTTATTGTGCCGTTGTAGTCAGGTAGTTTATCACCTTCTTGCTTCTTGTTATTGCGGAATAACGCTCCGCTGTTGTCTTGTTGTTCGTACATAATTGATTAAATTAATTAGTCGTTGCGTGTATGGTTTGCATGATTCACGATGATGATTCGCTTTGACGTGATGAAGATGAGACCGCAAACAGTGCGCAACGTCCAACACTGTCACGTGTGGCACCGGCTTGTACACTGCTTGCGGAATGTCTTTATGCAGTAATTCTTCAGCTTCTGCGATAAGTTTTTGCAGCTGACTTTGGTTCAGTGAGTATGCGTTCACGAATGAAGTCGGCAACGGTTTGTTTTGATTTTCTTGCAAGTGATGCGATTTTCTTTTTGTCGCTGGTGCTTACACGAGCACTGACGCGAAGGGATTTTGTTTTACTCATTGGCTGTTATGTATAGTTTATTATCTACGTGGTTGAGCTTTATTGCTACTGGCTTACCGCTTAATTTTTCTAATCTTCTCAAACGCAATTCAAGTGCTTCAATGATTTGAACGGTTGCGAAACTATCTTCGATAATATCGGAAATAATAAGTGAGACATCTTCTCCATTATTCACCCAGTTCAATTCTTCGTCACTCGACTCTTTTACGGATTTCTTCATGGAGCAAATGTAATTCGTTAATAACCTTGTCAACGGATGCAAAGAGTGCTTCGCAACGCTCTATCAATTCATCAGTTGACATTGAAGTGTAATTGACCTGCACGTTGGCGGTGATGTCAGTCGTGTAATTCATACCACAATTATAGTAAGTCAACTTTGTTTTCCGCACACAACTGAAATAATTGTTCTCGCAGTTTTTCAACCACTTCATAAACTTCAGGCGTATGGTCTTCGTACTTCAAGATTGAGCGCATGAGCTGGCTAATTTCATTCAGGACATGCACTGCATCGCTTGCATGAACTGCCTGAATAAATTCTGCATGGTCATCAGGCAGGTTGAATATCAGTTGTGCTTTCATTGCTTATCTTCTTCAATTAACTTCTTTAGGTACAACGAAAGGTCAAGTGCTTCCTCATACGCGTGTTGCAGCCATTGCTTCGTGGTAAGGTCTTTCCTATCCATTGTCGTTCCGTACTTATTCAATCCGCGTTGCTCTCGAACTTTAAGTTCAGCTATAACTATTTGCAGTATTGCGCTGGGTGGTTTCATAGTTCACCTTGATTTTTAATTTCTTCAGCATATCGAATCATGCGGTATGTATCGAAGTCCATTTCCTTGTCCTGATAAACTGCGAACCGATTCAATCCACGCAGCTTGTCGTATTCCGCAATGACTTGTTTCTCGAATGGTGTCAGTTTCGATTCCCATGGTTCAGGGTCTTTGCGTTTCGTTTTTGCCGAAAGTTCATCCATTAGCTTTTGCATCGCTTCATTGAACTTGTCAGTACTCATGATTTCCTGACTAATTTCTTTTTTCTTCTGCATTTGTTCTTGAACAGCTTGTTCAGTTTTTTCAATGTCGTAAGCTCGCAACCATTCCATAATCACCGCACCATCAAGGCGGTTGTAAACCTTGCCGTACTTGCCTGCCATAGCACCGCGAAAGCACTTGCGAAAATCTTCAGGACTAAAGTAGTAAAAAGTTTCTTCAATGATTTCATTGGTCATTTGGATTTGGTATGGTGTCATCACTCGTTCCAAACTGAAGTACGTTTGCAGTTGATCGATTGCGCTGGTAAGAATCATTTTTACTGCATGCTCACCTTCATTCTTGCGAATATAGGCAAGACATTTAGAGTTTGAAGTAGTGTGGGTCGTTAGCTCTCCGGTACTCGATTTCATTAGCTCGTTGCTCATTGTCGTTTGTTTTATGTGGTTTGTTATTATTCATCCAATTTCGTGCAGTTGCTTGCCAGTCCTTCATGGAATTTCTGCCAACTTTCCAACCGTTCGATGTGTAGAAGTCAAAGAACTTTTGTGCTTCAAGAACAACCTTTGATTGTTGCCACTTATTTCCAGCTCGGTGGTTAAGTTCTGCCATGTAATTCAAAACATCAATCGGTTCAGGTTTTGTAAATTTATTATATCCAAGATTAAGATTAACATTTACATTCTCATTAGCATTACCATTACCATTATCATTCTCATTATCATTTACATTATCATTTACATTAGCTTCAACTTTGCTTCGTGTTTGCTTTTTTCTTGCTTCCGTTTTGCTTCCGTTTTGCTTCCGCTTTGGTTTCGTTCCGTTGGTGTATCGCTTGTTGTTTGCATCCAGTTGTGGCTTGATCAATGTGAATACTGTCTTTGCAATTCCGGTAAGCTCAACATCATGGAAGTTCAAAGCATATTCGAATACTGCGGAATAAACTTGTGCCTGAAGCACTGGGTCAAGTTCTTTGATTGCTTCGTAGAATGACCGATAAAAGATAGCCGAATCTCTCATATCATAAAATTAAAAAACCCTTGGGGCTTCAGTGTGTCGGCTCACCTCTGCCCCTTGGGTTCGTGTTATAGTTCCAGTAAATATTGCCGACATGACAAATATAATACTTATTGATTGAGCATCCAAGAATTTAATATAGTATCTCGGTAATGCTTTGCACGTTCCATGACATCACAAGCGAGTTGCATATCTTCAGGTACTGCATAACATATTGCCCAGTGCAACCTACGGTGTTCAGGTTGACGTGGATCGAATGAAGCGAATATCCACGCACCGAGTCCATAGGTCAACATGTTCATTTGCACTTGCCAATAGTAGTCGCTATTGATTCGCTTCAAGTCCGCTTCGCTTTTGATTTGTGAATGATGGTAGTGGTTAACCGGATTGAACGGACACTTCATTTCCACACCGACTTTTGTTCCATTCAGCTCCATAAACGCATCAGGCGAAGCACCGGAATAAGAGTTGAACAACTTGAATCCTGGTCGAAGGTTTGTTTTTTCATCACTGCAACCGATTGCCTTTTGCAGTTCGAGAAGTGCGGTTTCTTCCCACTCGTTACCATGATCAATCGCTGCACCGCTTGCACCATCTTGCGCCTGCCCGGTGACTATTTCCATGACCTTTGAAAGAATGTAGGTTTCTGCGGTCTTGGACCATTCACCAGCTTCTTGTGCGCTTTTGGTTTTCGGTTGCACAAATAGATCACCAAGGCGCGACCCTGTGAATTTACCGAGTCGTGCGGTGTCCCATGCTGTGTTCTGCTTTACTGATTCAATCAGTTCATTGAAATAGTTACTCATTGTTTCGTTGGTTTAACAGTGTAAATATATGCTGTTTTTGTGGTTCGGTAATCAAATCACCGAGCTGCTCGATACCGTTGCGGATTTCGAACTCATCCACACCGAGTTTGATGTCGTTTTCAATTTTCTTCATTGTAGCTTCAGGCAGTTGTAATTTGTAAGGTTGATACACGTCTTGAATTTGGCGGTTGAGATCACGTCCGAATATCTTTCCAAGTGACAATGCAGCGTTCTTGACACACTCGCTTTTAAGTTTTCCTGCTGCAAGGTCGAGCGCGTTTGATTTTTTGTTGTCAGGATTCAATGCCCACCTATTTCTCTCAACACTGGTGAGATTGTCGGGTGCTTTGTCAACCATGATAACTATTGAAGCCGAACCAGTTCGGGTAATACACTCATTCGTTATTGGGTGCATCACTTCAAGTGTGATGCTTCCCATGATTTCATTTCCGATTTGCGACCATTGAAAGTTTTTAGTTGACCAGCGACCGAAGTACAACTCGTCAAGTGTCATTTCAACGTGACTGATTGTGACTGTGTGCGCACGTTTGTCGGGTGTTGGTGTAATTGATTCTTGCGCTGGTTCGCGGTTTAGGTACTTCAAGAACTTTTGAAGTGAGTCCATCATGTTAGTTTCCATAGAATTGTTCATTTAAGGATTGAATAAAGTTGTAATAGTTGTGATGACCGTATTCTGACTTCAGAATAAAAGCCACAGCGTGTGCGAATGTTGCAACATCGACTTCTTTGCATTCATCCATTTGAATACTGAATCGCGCTGCCAAATTAAGTGCTTGTTTGTCATTCATGATAATTGAGTTTCTGAATTAAAAGCCATTACATCAGTTGCTTCACGTACCGCTTGACGTGCGATTAGTCGCAGTAAACGTTCGAACTCTGGTCTTGAGTCCAGCGATAGTGTTACATTAGATTGCAGGCGCAAGTATGCCTGAATCCTGTCGTTTGTTCCTTTGAATTGTTTCATATTAGTTAGGTTATTTGTTACAGTATGGACATTTGTGGCGATCTGCAATGACAATATTGTCATCAATATCACTGGTAAACTCTTCAACAGAGGCTTCAAAATATTTAATGAACCGCTCAACGCATTTCTCAACATCGCTGGCGGTTTGTGCATCGCGATATTTTAGCGTAGTTTCAATAGCTTCACGACCAGCGGCACGTAAATACTTGTGCACGTTGTCAAGGTCTTTTGCGAATTGCTTGAACATGAAAGCGCAATCTTTAAGTGAAGCGTTTTCAAGTTGGTTGATGTCAGCGCAAACGCACTGTTCATCATTGTGGGGTGAGAATAAATCTTGCATTTTGTTTGTTTTTTGTTACGGGGCAAAGATATATACACAATTTTCTATTGTGCAAATAAATTTCACAAAATATTTTTAGTGCTTGAAAATCAGCACTTTAGACGTATGAATATTTGCCGTAATTAGGCACAAGTTCAAAATACATGCGCATCATTATCGCGTCAGCATAGTCAGGACTGATACCATGCAGTGCTTTTATTTCATCTTTTCCGGTAACTGATAGCTTGCCATCCGCTTCTGGTCGTTTGCGCCTAATCATGTCAAGTTCCTTTGTAATTATATCGCGCTTTTGTATTGGTAGAATAACCTTGCCTTGCTCAATCAGTTCTGCCAGCTTGTAATAGCATTCAGCTTTTTGGTTTACGTAGGTTTCTGGTTTGCTGGCGCGCTTTTGGTTTTGAAATCCGCGACACTTAAGATAGTCAACCGCACCACTGCCCAGTCCATCCTCATCCGCGATGACATTCGACAGCTTAACAGAATACTTACTAATCAACCCACGCATGTACTGAACCACTTCATCAATCCGCTTTTTATGCAGCTCATGAGTTTCGATTAACTGAAGTCCACGCCACACACAAATGATGGTTCTATCCTTACCCAGTCGCGCAATATCCGCACTAATAAATATTTCACCGCTGCCGAGTTCATCGCGAAAGCAACGAAGCAAATCATCGTATTTGAATAGCCAGTCAATACTTTCATCAAAGTCCCAGTCACCATGCAGCAACCTTTTGCGGTCCGCTTCAGGAAGTGACGCAAGTGTTTGCAGATAACTTTCAGGCAAGTGCGGATTATCACCTGGTAATGCTTGCACAAAAGCGAACATCGGTTGCAAGGTTTCGGTGCGCCATGGGTCATAAAACTCATTGTAAAGCCAACCTTTCGAAGGATTGCATGTGAGTAATGCTTTGGGTTGCAGATTAAATTCGTTGAGCTTAAAACGAACGCGAGAGCGCAATACATCAATGGCTTTTTTAGTCACCTGACTAACCTCGTCTACGTAAAAATCAGTCAGTTCCAAACCACCGAGCGAATCAAATACCGGGTCCGATGGGTATTGAAACAAATCTTTGAGAATGATTTCGGATTTGTTGAAGAACGTGATTACGTTGGTACTACCATTTAACTCATAGTCGCGCCCGGCACGAAGATTCATCATGCCTGCAACTTCAAAAAACGTTTTGACCGTTGTCTTTTTTAGCGTGTCAAGTTTTGACCTACCAATTAACCCACGCGAACCAGCGTAGTGCAACCTTCGCATGATCTGCCATGCACATCCGGTGAATGACTTACTTCCACCTGCTGCACCACCGTAAAGAACTATCTGTGCAGGCGAATCAGTTGAAAGAGCTTTGAAGCATTCTATTTGTTTTGGTAGGTAGGTTATCATGCAAGCGCAAGACGTGTACTATCTCTCATTGCTTTGACTTCAGCATAACTTTCTTCGAGCTTCACGATTTGATTGACGATCGGTTCAAAGCGGTTCATGTCAATGCACATTTGTTTTATAGTGTCAAGGTCTTTCCGTAGTACAGTGTCATAGCAGTATGAGTTCATGATCTTGCGGTAAGCGTGAATCATTGTCGAATGGTCTTTGCGCGGTGTGAATCTTGCGCCTATTTCAGCAAGTGGGCAAAGGTGCGCGATGCTCATGAATTGCGTTCGCATTAGGAATATTAGAATTGACCTTGCATAAACTAAATTCCGATGTCTTGAATAGCTTGTGAGTACATGGTTACAACCAGTTACCGCTGCGACCATTGACTCAAATTCGAGTACAACCTTATCCACAATAAAATCCTCACCGATGGATTCAACTACTTTGCGTCGTGCGCCATGATACGACATTACGCGGTGCGCTTCGTTCATGACTGATTTGTACACGATCTCTTTGACTTCCTGCTCGGTTACTTCAGCAGCGTCTGTAATCATTTGCATTTCTGATGGGGTGAAAGCAACCAATATCTTGCCTTCATTGTTCAATACTTTGTTATTCATACGTTTGTTTGTTAATTAAATTTCGCGCAAAATAGAAACAAGTTTTGCACAAGAACAAAAAAAAGTGAATGAGTGCCTTGAAATCGCGGTTAAAGAAGGACTTCCTGCGTGGAATAAATTCGCGTTCACACTCACTCGCAACCACACGAATGCAAAAGACCTTGTTAGCGAAGCACTTGTTAAGATACTTGAAAACCAACGTGACAAAGCAGAGGAACTTGCTTGCGAAAATCGGTTGCTTTCATACGTGCATCGCGCTATTTATTTAATGGCAATCGATGACAGTTCGCGATATGGAATGAAGTACATGCAATTCGCGCAAAGGTGGAATGAGAATGATGATGCTTTCAACTTCGAACCTGATGAACCTTGGCTCGGTTCACGACTGGACAATGAATTACTTGACACTTATATTCAACTCATGCCTGAACGCGATGCAATACTTTTGCGGTTGTATATGCTCGATGGGTTTGACTATAAGGACGTAAGTGATAAAACAAGAATACCGATAAAACGACTTTACAAATACATAAGTAACGCACTAAAAAAAATAAGAAACGATGTTCACCGTACCGCCAGCGATTCGAGATAGCCGAATGAAAACTTGCCAAGAATGCAAGTATTACCGCAAGACCACAATGAGTTGTGGAACTTTAATTGTGGGTGAAAATGTACCTGAAGAAAACGAGTTCAGTTACCGGAAAAGAAAGTAAGGTTGTGCGGTTGCGTTATGCCGGTGAAAACTAAACTGATGTTCGCTAAATGTCCATTGAATAAATGGGATAGCTTCCGACTTTCAAAAGAAGAAATTGCTGAACTTCGAGAATTTGTTGGCGGTTTGCCGTTATCTACTAGATCGGAAGAGCACACGTCTGAACTCCAGTCACTCCGCGAAATCTCGTATGCCGTCTTCTGCTTGAAAAAAAAAA
>OKRQ01000005.1_pt1 | contig 14713 bp, 23 predicted proteins | sample 1601101 | NCBI WGS metagenome assembly OKRQ01 (sample SAMN07581548, study PRJEB24739) | freshwater metagenome | place: Singapore | collected 2015-04
ATTGCTACAACTGAATTCGTACAAGGAAGAGTTAGTGCTTTAATTGCTGGATCACCAGAACTATTAAATACACTAAATGAACTTGCTGCTGCCATATCGTGACTGGGAAACAGGGTCTCCCAGTCACGAAGCCTGTTTCCCAGTCACGATAAACAAAGGATGGAGAGATGATAAAGTGGACATTAAATCAACAAAACCTACCCATGTTGTACGAGAAATTAAAATCTCTTGACTTTACTAAACGGTGGCGTGTTACAGTAACAGACGCAAAACTTAACAGGAGTTTACAGCAGAACGAGAGATTGTGGGAACTATACACAAGCATAGGTCAACATCTAGGCATAGAAAAAGATAAGATACACGAACTCATGGGATATAAATTCTTACGTTACCAAACAGAAATAGCAGGTATGCCTGTAGAGCTTATAAAGTCAACAACTAAATTAACCACAAGTGAGATGACAGAATACCAACAGCAGATAGAGGTATGGGCGCAGACTATGGGTTGGGGTTGGGATTATTAGTGATATATCGTAATCAAAAATTAACTCAACTTTTAAGACAGCTACCTTGTCAACATTGTGGTATTATGTCTGAAACAGTTTGTGCTGCACATAGAAACGAAGGCAAAGGAATGGGTATCAAAGTATCAGATGCCTTATGTGCTGCATTATGTTATGAGTGCCATTACACATTAGACATGGGTAAAGACTTAACAAAAGAAGAAAGACGTGACATGTGGAATAGAGCTTACGTTACTACAATGCAATATCTTTGGGAACATGAAATGATAGGTATTCTATGAATAAAATAGAATTTGGAGATTGTAGAGAGATAATGAAACGCTGGATAGATGAAGGCGTTAAAGTGCAAACTTGTATTACTTCACCACCTTATTACGGATTAAGAGATTATGGAACTGCTACATGGGAAGGTGGAGATATAAACTGTGACCATAAAGAATATTTAGGCGGTCATGGTGAAGCATCAAAATTACAAACAAAAAATAAAGGAACTCAACAATACAATTATCGTGATGTTTGTAAAAAATGTGGTGCTAAAAGAATTGATAGTCAAATAGGTCTTGAACAAACACCTAAAGAATACATAGAAAACATGGTAGATGTATTTAATCATGTAAAAAAATTATTAGCTGATGATGGAACATTATGGGTAAACATTGGCGATAGTTATTCTAGTCATAAAGATTGTAAAAGCATTGGTCAAACTTTAGCAAAAGGAACTTCAAGAGAAAATGCTCATGCAATAGAGTTAGGTAAGTCAAGAGTTCGTGATACTAAAATGCTAAAGTCACAAGGATTAAAAAATAAAGACCTAATTGGAATACCATGGATGTTAGCTTTTGCATTACGTGAAGCTGGTTGGTATTTAAGACAAGATATTATTTGGCATAAACCTAATCCAATGCCAGAGTCCGTAACAGATAGATGCACCAAGTCACATGAATATATTTTCTTATTATCTAAATCAGATAAATATTACTTTGACCATGTAGCTATAAAAGAACCAGCAATACATTCAAACAGAACTGCTGGAAATAAAAATGCACAAAAAGGAACTGGTGTTGATAAAATGGATACAAGAAATGGTTTATTAGCAGCTCAACAAAAAGTATATGATATGAGAAACAAGCGTGATGTATGGTCAGTAAATGTTAGACCTTACAAAGGTGCGCACTTTGCTACATATCCTACAGCTCTGATTGAACCTTGTATATTAGCTGGTAGTCCTGAAAAAATATGTGTGGAATGTAATACGCCATACAAACGACAAACTAAAATTGAACGTAATTTAACTTTAGAAGAAGTAGAACAAATAAGAAACAATATTATTGAAACTAACAAAGAAAAGAAACCATACGCTATCATAGATAAAGAGTTTAGAAACCAAGTAATAGAATATAGAAACTTACCTAACCATGATGAGCTTCGTGAATATTTACAATCTAACAGAAATTTAGTTGGATTAACAATAGACCAAATAGAAACTGCATTTGGAACACAAGCACCACATCATTGGTTTGAAAAAGGTGGAAGCTACCCTGATAAAGAAGATTGGTTAAAACTTAAACAAATGCTTTTATTAGATGATAAATATGATGTAGCTATGACTGAAATATTTTATAAGAGTGGTTTAAAATGCGATAATAAATATTTAGATGAAGGTTTAGTAAAACAATGCAAATGCGACACAAATGAAACTAAATCTGGAATTGTATTTGACCCATTTATGGGAAGTGGAACGACTGCACAAGTAGCATTGCAACATGGTAGACAATATTTAGGTTGTGAACTAAAAAAGAGTATGAGAAACTACAACAAGAAAGGATAAATCATGGGCAAGGGCAGCTCTCCTAGACCTTTTACAGATAGACCAACGTTTGATGAAAACTTTGATAGGATATTCGGCAAGAAAAAGAAAGATGCCTATACATCACCACATCTAATAGAATACGAACTTAACAAGTCAACAGGTGAGTTAGACAGATTATACGAAGGCACATCTAAGCCTAGTAGTGAGCAATTTGATGGCGAGTAAATCACCTACGCAATTATCATTAGCTAAACTAAGAGAAGAAGGATACACTTGTTGGATTACAGAACATTGGAATAATTGGAGTAAGACTAGACAAGACTTATTTGGCTTCATAGATATACTAGCTCTAAAAGGAAAAGAAACATTAGCTATTCAAACAACAACAGCTACAAACCTAAACGCAAGGGTAAGGAAAATAAGTGACCATGAAAATGTAGGTGCAGTTCGTGAAGCAGGTTGGACTATTCATGTGCATGGTTGGTGGCAGGATGATAAGAAAAAATGGAATTGCAAAGTGAAAGACATCTCGTGAAAGAAAAGATATTAGCTTATCTTACAGAACCACGAACCATAAACGACATAGCAGAACATATACAATCTAACTATCCTATTACAAAAAACATACTTGTAGAGATGAGAGATGCAAATGTTATTCATGCTTACAAAGATAACCAAAATAGACTCATGCACTATTACGTGCCACAACCACATCCACTACAAACTATATTTGGACACACAGCAAACTTCACAGATGACCAGATAAAAGGCATTATCATACATAATGCAGATGACGCTAAACATAACTTGCAACAAAGAACTACACAAGAAACATTTGGACAAAGCGTAGCATATACGCTAACACAATATGATTAGTATGGAACGCTTATTATCTATCCTAGAAGACTGGGCTAGATGGATGAAGTCGGATAATCACAAGCTAGGTTATCCATCTAAAAGCATAGGCATGTCATCAGGTGGTGAGTCTACAAGCGAAGTGTTTGAAGAAATGTGTTCAGCTCAAGACATGAGTAACATACGCACTATACACGCTATCATACATAGCCTAGAACAAGGACAACAAGACGCTATTTATACTAAATACCTTGGTGCTAAACCACCACTAGCTTACCCATGGCAATTAGACATGGCTTATGATAATCTCTTGGTAATTGCAGGAAGACGAATAAACGCATAAACTTGTTGCACGAAAGCATAATTATATGTTATAATCACGCCTATGTGGACAATTCCTGTCCGTAAGAAACGTAATTCTACAAAAGCCTGACTGCACTCTCTCCGTGGTTGGGCTTTTTCTTTTATATGACATTCTCAGTTACTATATGCACAACGTGCGGAACACCATTTGATGAAACAGGTTATGATAAATGCCCTGATTGTCAATACGACCACAGATTTATTAAGTTAAGGAAAAGTTATGAAGAAACCAACAACGAAAAAAGGCAAGATGGCGAAAGTCAGCAAAGTGATGAAGGAATTTAAAACAGGTTCATTACATTCAGGTAAAGGTGGTAAAGTAGTAAAATCTCCTAAACAAGCTATTGCTATCGCACTTAGCGAAGCTGGTATGTCTAAAAAGAAAGGTAAATAATTATGCCAATGGTCGGAACTAAAAAGTTTGCTTACACAGAAAAAGGTAAGAAAGAAGCTAAAGAATACGCAAAGAAAACAGGTAAGAAAGTAGCAGCAAAACCTATGAAAAAAGGTGCTAAACGTGGCTACTAAACCAGGCTTATGGGCTAACATCCATGCTAAACGTAAACGTATAGCAGCAGGTAGTGGCGAAAAGATGCGTAAACCAGGCACTAAAGGCGCACCTACAGCTAAAGCTCTAAAACAATCAGCAAGTAAAAAGAAATGATTAAGAAGGGCAAAGAAACATTCTCAGGTTATAATAAACCTAAGAGAACGCCTAGTCATCCTACAAAAAGTCATGCAGTATTGGCTAAAGAAGGTGACACAGAGAAACTTATACGCTTTGGTCAAAAAGGTGTAAGTGGTGACAAAACAAATACAGCAAGAGCAAAGTCATTTAAAGCAAGACACGCTAAAAACATTGCAAAAGGTAAGATGAGTGCTGCCTATTGGGCAAACAAGGTGAAGTGGTAATTTGTATTGCAAATTTAAACAAAAATGCAAGACAAACTGCAAAAAGTAAGTTTGTATCGCAAAAATAACATATAAACAATGGTAAAACTAGATATATACGTAGGATATGATGGCAAGGTAGAACCAGTTGCATATCATAACTTTTGCCAGTCAGTTATAGAAAAGTCATCTATACCGGTAAGTTTTACACCATTAGCACTAAACACTTTAAAAGACTACGAAGAAACACATAAAGACGGTAGCAACGCATTTATCTATTCACGCTTTCTAGTGCCATATCTAAATAACTTTAAAGGTATCGCACTATTCGTAGATGGAGATATGACTTGCCGAACAGATATTGCAGAGATACTAGCTAACTTTGATAATGACGAAGCAGTCAAAGTCGTAAAGCATAACTACACAACAAAGCATCCTATCAAGTATCTAGGTGCAAAAAACGAAGACTATCCTAAAAAGAATTGGTCAAGCGTTATGTTATGGAATTGTTCACATTGGTTGAACCGTCAGCTAACACCTAAGTTTATTCAAGAACAAACAGGTAAATACCTACACAGGTTTGAATGGCTAAAGTATCCTGAAGAACAAGTAGGTAAGCTAGACGAAACATGGAACTGGCTAGAAACAGAATACGAATACAACAAAGATGCCAAGTTAGTGCATCACACATTAGGCACACCATGCTTTAAAGACTATCAGAATACAGACTATAGTCAAGAATGGTGGGAGTGCTATCAGAGAATGATATACCCTTTAAAAGGAAAGAATAGAGAAAGCGAGTTATAATGGCTACATTACAGGACATACTATCAGGGAACTTCCCTGCTGCAAGAAGATATGCAGAAGGTTATGCCCAAATGCCATCTTACTTGCAAGACCCATACTTAGGTTTATCTACTAGCAATATAGGTAAGATTACTCAAGGACTATTAGGAAAAGCACCTGAAGTTGTAGATAATGCACAAGGATTATTACAATCATCTACAAAATTAGCACCTGAATTAAAACAACCTTTTATTGGTTATATGACAAAAGATGGTTTTACAGAAATGTTTAATCATGAAGCAGCTAAAGCTGCTGACTATCATCATTCACATTTAATGAAAGACCCTGATAAATATTTTGATGATAACGCTTTAAGTTTTGTTAGAATGGGTGGAGAAAATGTATTTACTGTAAAAGGTAATGCAATATTAGACCCTTATAAAAAAGACTCATCTAAACAATTAGGATTATTGGCTAAAAAATTAATTAGCGAAGGTGCAGACCCAAATGCACCATTTTATGTAGAAGATTTAGCTTTACCAAAAATAGAAGCTCCTTATCAAGGTAAACAAATAGGAACATTACAAGACTGGTTAAAATACACGAAATAAACAATAGAGGGCAACCAACCTAAGGGAGTTGCAAAACAATGGACAAAGAAGAACAATTAGCATTAGCTAGAGAGAAAGCAGCCGAAGTAAACAAAGGCAATACATACTCTAGTAAAAACAATAGGTTATGGGCAGAAACTCTGAGACGTGCTGTCGTTCAGTCAGATGCAGAACGTTTACGTATGATTGCAGAGGCTTTAATAGATAAAGCAGCATCAGGAGATGTATCTGCTATAAAAGAACTAGGTGATAGAATAGATGGTAAGTCAGTAGCAACTACAGAGTTGACTGGCGTAGATGGTTCTAATTTACCTATTAGCATTGCTATAGACTTCGTAAAGCCAAAAGATGAAGGTTAATGCAACCTTTCCTGAGAAGTTAGATTTTCTTTTCCAGCCACATAGATACAAGGTAGCTTATGGTGGTCGTGGAAGTGGTAAGTCATGGTCATTCGCTAGAGCATTGCTTATAAAAGCAGCTAATGAGCCAACACGTGTCTTATGCGCACGTGAAATACAAAAGTCTATTAAGCAGTCAGTACATACATTACTTAATGACCAAATACAAGCATTAGGTCTAGGAGCTTTCTATGAAGTCTTGGAAGCAGAGATACGTGGTCTTAACGGTAGCACGTTCAGTTTTACTGGGTTGGCTACTAATACTGTGGAGTCCATTAAGTCTTTTGAAGGATGTGATATTGTCTGGGTGGAAGAGGCACAAACAGTATCAAAGAAGTCGTGGGATATTTTAATACCTACGATACGTAAACCTAATTCAGAGATATGGGTCAGTTTCAACCCTAACATAGATACAGACGATACATACCAAAGGTTTGTCGTAGAACCACCAGAGAACGCTAAAGTAGTAAAGGTAAACTATACAGATAACCCTTGGTTTCCTGAAGTACTAGAGATAGAACGTCAACACAGTCAAAAGACTAACCCTGACTATGCAAACATCTGGGAAGGTGAATGTAAAGCTGCTGTAGATGGTGCTATCTATGCTAACGAGATACGTGAAGCACAAGAGAATAACCGTATTACACACGTTCCTTATGACCCAATGCTAAAGGTTCATGTAGTGATGGACTTAGGTTGGAACGATAGCATGTCAGTTATCTTATGCCAAAAAGGTGTATCAGACCTACGCATTATTGGTTACATAGAAGATGACCACAGAACATTAGATAGTTATTCAGCACAGTTAAAAGATATGTCATACAATTGGGGAACAATGTTTCTACCACATGACGGACAGTCTAAAGACTTTAAGCATGGCATATCAGCAGAAGATATTATGCGTAAACTTGGTTGGGACGTACGTATTGTTCCTAAACAAGATATAGAGTCTGGTATTAAACTAGCACGAATGAACTTTCACAGAATATACTTTGACAAGTCAGCAAATAGACTTGTTGAATGTTTAAAGAATTATCGCAGAAGTATAAACTCTGCAACTAACGAACCTGGTGCGCCATTACATGATGAATACTCTCATGGTGCAGACGCATTTAGATACTTATGTACTTCCATAGAAAACATGAAGAACGAGTCATGGACTACTGGTAAGATACAATACAATAACAGAGGAATAGTATGAAGATACAAGACATGGAGATAATTGCACAGATAGAGGCAGAAGAGAATATTGCCTATGGTGTAAATGATAGTGCATTGTCTAATGATAGAGCAGAAGCGATTGACTACTACCTAGGACAACCATTCGGTAACGAAGAAGAAGGTCGTAGCCAAGTTGTATCTTATGACGTTCAAGACACGATTGAGTCAGCACTCCCACAGCTTTTAAAAGTCTTTGTAGCCGGTGACAAGGTTGTTCAGTTTGACCCTAAAGGTCCAGAAGACCAAGACGCAGCAGACCAAGAAACAGATTATGTAAACCATATCGTGATGGAAAAGAACGAAGGGTTCAAGATATTCTACGTATGGTTTAAAGACGCATTACTCTCTAAAAACGGTTATGTAAAAGTATATGCCGAAGAAGAAGAGGAAGAAGAAGAATACGAATATAAAGGGTTGACAGACGCACAACTACAAATGTTAGCGTCAGATGAGAATACAGAAGTATTAGAACACGAAGCATATCCTGACCCAAGTGTCAACATGGATGTTGTTTATCAACAAGCAGCTATCAATGGTGTTGACCCAGCTACAGTTATGCAACCTATGTTACATGACGTTAAGCTCAAGATTACAGAAAAAGAAACAGAGATTGTTATTGAGAACGTAGCACCTGAAAACATTATGGTATCTGTAGAAGTATCAGGTCCTAACCTACAAGATGCACGTTTCGTTCAGCACAGAGAAGTTATGCAGTTGTCAGATATTGCTGAAACATTTGACAAGCCACTAGAATACATTAAGTCTATCATGTCAGACCTTCGTGATACATTTGAAGAAGAGTCTAATGCACGTGATATTTATGACGAAGAATATGATAGAGCTATTGAGTCTAACGAAGCTCTAGTTAAAGACACATACATTAAGTTAGAAGGTAAGAGACATAGAGTAGTAGTGTTAGGCAATACTATTCTCTACAAAGAACCATGCGAGTATGTTCCATTTGCATGTATCACACCTATGATTATGCCACATAGACATATTGGTCGTTCTTATGCTGACTTGACTATGGACATTCAGCTTATCAAGTCTACACTTATTCGTGGTCAGTTAGATAACATGTATCTAGCTAACAATGGTCGTTATGCTATTTCTGACAGAGTAAACCTAGACGATATGCTCACATCAAGACCAGGTGGTATTGTTCGTGTAGAAGGTGACCCAGGTGCAGGCATTATGCCTTTATCACATCCACCACTACCAGCATCATCATTCGGTATGGTTGAATACATGGACTCTATGAAAGAAAAGAGAACAGGTATTACAGCATATAACCAAGGCTTAGACTCTAACAGTCTTAACAAGACAGCTACAGGCGTATCACAAATTATGAACGCTGCTCAACAAAGAATTGAGCTAGTAGCTAGAACATTTGCAGAAACAGGTGTGAAAGAACTATTTAAACTTGTTCACAAGTTAGTTAGAACTACACTTACTAAACCTGACATTGTTCGTATTAGAAACAAATGGGTAGAGATTGACCCAAGAGAATGGGATGACCGTAAAGACTTATCTATCTCTGTAGGCTTAGGTGCTGGTAATAAAGACCAACAGCTCATGCACTTAACATCTATCTTGAATATGCAAAAAGAAGCTATCCAAGTAGGTCTTACAAACCCAGAAAAGATTTACAATGCGTTAGCTAAACTTACACAAAACGCAGGCTTTAAGAACCCTGAAGAGTTCTGGGTAAACCCAGCTAATACACCTGAGCAAGAAGGTCAGCAAGAAGATAAACCATCTGAAGCTGAGATTGCAGTTCAAGGTCAATTACAAATAGAACGTGAGAAAGCAGCAGCTCAACTACAACAAGAGCAGTTACGTTCACAAAATGATGTTATAATTGAACGTGAGAAGATAGCAGCACAAGCAGAGTTAGAAAGATTTAAAGCTCAACTCAAAGCTGAAACAGATTTAGCTATCGCACAAATTAAGGCACAATCAGGAATGATGTATGGCGGATAAGTCACTAGAAGAAGTAAAACGTGGTGAACAAGCAGCACAGATACTAGATAACCCTATCTATAAAGAAGCATTAGAGAAGGTTCGTGAAAGCATTGTATCTAGTATGACTAATAGTCCACTAGGTGACGAAAAGACCCATAACAGATTAGTTATCGCATTACAATTACTAAACCAAATTAACAAGCAACTTACTGACGTTATGCAAACAGGTAAGCTCGCAGCTATTCAGACGGACAGACCTAAGTTTAAAATATTTGGGTAAGTGTTTCATTCAAAAGCAATTTGTCAGTATTTTGAGTGAAAACCGTTTTGACATGCAAAAGAATTTAGGTAAGGACAAGCCTACTTAAGACTCTTACGAGTCTTTTTTATTGTCTAATTTCAAGGAAAATATTATGAGTGACCAAGTCGTAGAACAGTCACCACAAAGCCGATTAGAGGCTATGCTAGGTGATGATATTGTATCTGATGTGCAAGCTAATTTAGATGCACCTGAAGAGAAAGAACAACCACCACTAGAGGCTGAAGCAGAAGCAGAAGCACCTGTTGAAGAAACAGATGCAGAAGAAGAAGCAACAGATGATGCACCAGATGACCAAGCTGAAGAAGAAGAACAGTCGGAAGATGAAGTTCCTGCTATCTTAAAGCTAAAAGTTAATGGTGAAGAAGTTGAAAAGCCACTAGACGAAGTCGTAGCATTAGCACAACAAGGCTTAGACTACACACAAAAGACACAACAAGTCGCAGAACAACGTAAAGAGCTAGAAGCCTATGCTGAGCAAATTAAAGCTCAAGAGCAAGCCTTTCAAGAACAAATGCAACTTAACAATGTCTTAATAGAAGATGTAGCTAAAATCACAGCACTAGACCAACAACTCAACCAATATGCTAACGTGAATTGGCAAGAGTTATCTGATAGTGACTTTGTGGAAGCGCAAAAACATTTCTTTACATATAACCAACTACAGCAACAACGTAGTCAACTCGTTTCACAGTTTGAAGCCAAAAAGCAAGAAGTCGTTCAGAAGCAAACGCAATTGATGGCTGAGAAGATAGCTAAAGGAAAAGAGATTCTAGCAAAAGAGATACCAAATTGGAGTCCTGAGACTAACCAAGCATTGTTATCTACTGGCAAAGAGTATGGCTTTTCAGATGCAGAACTCAACGCAATTGTTGACCCTCGTCACGTGAAGGTATTGCATGACGCTATGCAATGGCGCAAATTACAACAAAATTCTACTGTAAAGAAAAAAGTGTCAAGCGCAAAACCAGTTGTGAAACCTGGAGCTAAAGACACAAAAGCGGAAGCCAATTCTAATGCTCGTCAACTACGTGAGCAATTACGTAAGACAGGCAAATCAGATATGGCTGCAAAACTCATAGAAAACATGCTTTAATTTACAAAGGAAAAAATCATGCCAGCATCAGCAACCAATAGTTATACCGGTAAAGGTATAGCAGAATCATTTGAGGATATCATTTTTGATATTTCTCCAGAAGATACACCATTGCTTTCATTAGCAAAAAGAATGTCAGCAGGTCAAACATACCATCAATGGCAAACAGACGCACTAGCAGCAGCTGGTACGAACACATCTGTTGAAGGTGATGACGCTTCATTCGCAACATTACCTGCTACAACAGTATTAGGTAACTACACACAAATCTCACGTAAGACAGTTCAAATTTCAAACACTTATGACGTAGTACGTAAGTATGGTCGTAAGTCTGAAGTTGCTTACCAACTTATGAAAGCTGGTAAAGAACTTAAACGTGACATGGAATATGCAATCGTACGTAACCAAGCATCATCAGCAGGTGGTCCAGCAACAGCTCGTTCAACTGCAGGTGTAGAATCATGGATTACTAACCGAGTATTAGCAACAGGTTCAACAGCAGGTACAACACCTGGCTTCAGCAATGGCACAGTAGCATCACCAACAGATGGTACTTCTGTAACATTCATTGAAGCAGACTTAAAATCAGCATTACAATTAGCATGGACAGACGGTGGTGAGCCATCACTTATCCTTATGTCAGCTACAAACAAAGCTCGTTTCTCAGGCTTTGCTGGTATTGCTACTAAGTTCAACAACGTTCAAGGTACAACACAAGCTACAATTACTGGTGCAGCAGACGTTTACGTTTCTGACTTCGGTAATCATACTGTGAAACTTGACCGTTTCATGCGTGACCAAGCTGTTTTATGCGTAGACCCAGGTTATGTTGGCTTAGCTTCATTACGCCCAATGGCTAAAGAAGAACTAGCTAAAACTGGTGACAGCACAAAATGGTTACTCACAGCAGAATACGCATTAGTGGTTCAAAACCCAGATGCACATGCTAAAGTACAAAACGTAGGTGCTTAGTAATTAGTTATGATATAATGGAGGGAGTTAATTCTCCCTCTGTTGTATTTTTATATGCCAATATTATTTGACCATAACAGCGTAACAGGTGTAAGTCAGTACTTTGACTATGACCCAGCTAAAGATACATATTACCTAACCACTACTCAAGACTTGAGTGGTATGTTAGACAAGATTAAACAATCAAGAGATAACCCAGATGTATGGGGTAAAGGCGTTAAAGAAGAATGGGCGCACTTTGCTAGTATTCCACCTGTAGTGGAAATGCAGTTAAAGCAAAAGGGTATAGACATATATAACCCTGACCATACAAAAGCTCTAATAAAAGAAATAAACGAAAACTATCCATATCTTAAACTAACCACAAAGAATGGCTAAATATATTCTAGTGTGTATAGTGTGTATAATTACTGGATGCACTCAGTTTGCAGCTTCAGTATCAGGTACATTTATAGGTAACATTGCTTCAGATAGAGTGTTAAAGAATATAGATAAAAAAGACAAATAATTGGATAAAGACGAAATAAGAGAAATACAATTAGCCATACATGACCTTATCAACAAGGAAGAGTATGACAAAGCATTGCCACTTATATATTCTGTATTAGAAGAATATCCTAATGACGCTGCTACACTAAACTTTCTAGGATATATCTGGTTACAAGGCGATAAGCCTGCATTTGCATATCAGTTCTTCCGTAGAGCATTACAAGAGATGCCAGGCAATAAAGCGATATGGACATCTTTAGGTCGTGCAGCACATGAACTAAATATGTATGAAGATGCTCTAAAGTATTTCCTAAAGTCAGCAGAATTAGACCCTACATACGCATTAGCTTATTCTAATGCAGCAGCAACACTAGTCCAAACATCTAAATGGGATGATGCAGAGAAAGCCTGTAAGATGGCTTTAGAATGTAACCCTAACGATATACATGGTCAACTAAACCTAGCACATAGCTATCTAGCTAAAGGTGAATGGGATAAAGGTTGGGAGTATTGGGGTAAGTCACTCGGTGGTAAGTTTAGAAAAGAATGGGTATATGGTGACGAAGTAAGATGGGATGGCACTAAAGACAAAACACTTATTATCTATGGCGAACAAGGTTTAGGTGATGAGATATTCTATGGTAGCTGTATTCCTGACGCTATTAAGTCAAGCCATAAAGTCTATATAGACTGTGACCCAAGATTAGAAGGTTTATTTACACGTAGCTTTCCTGAAGCAGAAGTGCATGGCACTCGTAAAGAAGATAGCCCTGAATGGTTAGCAGATAAGAAGTTTGATTACAGATGTGCAATAGGTGGATTACCTGAGTTCTTTAGACATACGAATAAAGACTTTCCTGGCACACCTTATCTAAAAGCTGACCCTGAAAGACGCACTATGTGGCGTGGGTTGTTTGACTCATGGGGTAAGAAAGTTATAGGTATTACGACTAAAGGTGGTATTAAACATACTAACGCTAAAGGTCGTGAACTCACACAAGAAGATATAGAGCCATTATTAAAGCTCAAAGACTATGTATTAGTCAGTTTAGATTATAGCGTAGAACGCAAATTAGACGGTGTTAAATACTATGATTTTGCGACAAACGCAAAAGACTATGATGATACAGCAGCGTTAATAGCTGAATGTGATATGGTCATAGGTGTGAATACAACAGCATTACATTGTGCAGCAGCTATGGGTGTTAAGACATGGTGTCTAGTTCCTACATGGCATCAATGGCGTTATGCACAAGCAAGTATGCCTTGGTATCGTCACATGAGACTAATATATCAAGACAATGACAAATGGTCAGAAGTTATCAATAAAGTAGCCAAGCAATTAAATGGGACTTGGTGATTGGTTAATGGCATCTGGTGATGCTAAAGAAGCTAACGAAAGAACCGGTAAAAAGGTTAAGTTAGGTGATGGCGTTAGAATGTCATGGGATGGTCAAGTATTTGCTAACAACCCTAGAATGGCTAGTAACTCTGATACAGACGTAGTATGGGTTAAAAACTATCAAGGTCATAGACCTTATCTCAAAGGCACAAAGAATGGTCGTTTATTATTCAATGATGACTATAAACCTAGAGCAGGTGAAATATACTTTAATCAAGTAGAAAAGAAAAACATAGAAAAGATAGATAAGGACTACATAATTGTAGAGCCTAATGTTAAAAAACTTTATATACACACAGTAAACAAAGCATGGCATGGTTGGGAACAGTTACTTAAACATGACTTACCATGGCTACAATTAGGTGATGTATCTGTAGAACGTTATACGAATTGGAAAGAAACAGCTACTTTTAGAGACGCATTACAAGTATTAAGCAAAGCAAAGTTATTTGTAGGGACAGATGGTGGCTTACATCATGCAGCAGCAGCATTAGGCATACCTTCTGTAGTTATATGGACAGGTTTTACTTCACCGAGGCATTTAGGATATGATACCCATAGAAATATACATGACGGTTCAGAGCCATGTGGGACTTATGATAGCGTATGTCAGCATTGCCTTCTAAAAAGCAAAGCAATAAGCGTAGAACAAGTTTTAGATGCAGTTAATACTGAGTGGCATAGAACGTAGAGATAACGTCTTAAAACGCTTACAAACGCATTGTAAGGGCATTTTAACAAAAGAATGGGATGGTAAGTCAATTCCAGTCGTAGTCGGTAATTTACATGGTGCAGATAAGATACAAATATCATGTAGAGAACAAAAAATACCATATATTCTGATAGACCATGGCTATTTTCATAGAGAAATGGACTTATCGTGGGCTAGGTTTTGTGTAAATAACTACCATTGCACAGACTGGCGTGTATCAGATAGAGAAATACCTAAAGTTCACGAGTATCGTAATGGTGAAAACGTAGTTATCTTACCACCACCAGAAAAAATAGCTT
>OKRQ01000006.1_pt1 | contig 14546 bp, 27 predicted proteins | sample 1601101 | NCBI WGS metagenome assembly OKRQ01 (sample SAMN07581548, study PRJEB24739) | freshwater metagenome | place: Singapore | collected 2015-04
GTTTCCCAGTCACGATACAAAAGCAGGTAATGTAGGCAAAGGTGTTAGAGATGATGCTTATTGTATTCCAATGTGTTTTACTTGCCATAACCTGCAACATGAAATAGGCGAATTAGAATTTTTTAATAAATTTAATATAAATCCTATATTGATTTCTATGAAATTAAGTACTATATCTCCTTGTAAGAAAATTAATCAACTTAAAAGCATAGGAAGGTACAATGGCAAACTTAACTACCGAGAGCATATCAGAATCAACAAAAAAGATTCTTTGCGATAAAAAACTATACAAAGATATTAACTTCTTTGAAGTTCCACATAATAAAGTTTTACTAGCAGTAATTAGATCAATCACTAAAAAGTCTTTTGCTCAGATCGGCAAGGATTATAAAAAGTCTTGGTTTAGCATTTACGCATCAGTAAAAGATACTCAAAAGAATGGTCTAAAATCATTTACAAATAAAGTTATAGAACTTGTTAGAGAAGATTTAAAATGACTGATGGTTGGGTAAGTATTTATCGGCAGATATTTGATAACAAAGACTTAAAAGACAATAATCATATTTTAATATTTATTTATATGATTGTTCACGCAAGTCATAAACCCACGATAGTAACTTATAGAAAAAAACGAATAACATTAAAACGTGGACAATTAACTGTTTCGTCTAAAGATTTATGCAATAGATTTAATTTATCTAGGCAAACAATTAGAACGATTTTAAAGAACTTAGAGGTAACCAACTGTTTAACCCATACTTTGCATAAGCAATTATCTGTCTATACCATTGTAAATTATAACAAATTTCAGGATAATGACCCTACTGAAGTTAAGCTACTTAACCAACAAACTAACCAACAGAACAATAAATATATTACTAATACTACTAGTATAGATAAAAATATGTTAAGTCTTAGCAGTATGACTGGTTTACCTAAAAAAATTACCTTACCTACCCTGCAAGACTTAAAAACCAAAATCATTGAAAAACCTAAAGAAAAGAACGAATTTGAAATTATGCGTGAAAAACTTGACGCAGAAGATTTTGAAAAATGGGTGCTTCACAAATTAAACTCTTGATTTTATTATCTATTTAGTTCTTTAAAAATTATATATTTACATAACCACAAAATATCTTTATTCGGACTGCATTAACTAAAAGGAGAACTGGTTATGAAAATAGAAAAGGTAATAGCTAAACTTGAAAAGGCACAAGACAAGATCAATACAGAACTAGATGCTTTAAGAGAAATGCTAGAAGATCATCTTGAAGAAATGGAATCAGAAGAAACGTATGACGATTCTGACGAGGACATGGACGAAGATTATTCAGATGATGAAGATTTAGATTCTGACGAGGAATAAACTCAATCAAAGATAAGCTGTAAAGCTGGAAGGTTATCTAACCTTAAACCAATGAACACTAAACTACTGTCTATTAGACTATGGGAATACTCATGTATTTGTCTATTCTTGCTTTTTGTGTTTGTACTTGGCTCATTCTTTCCGAATGATTATACCAAGTCTATCATAAGACAAAAAACAATAGATGAAATTAGGAAGATAGGTTTCTTTGAACCTAAGATTGAAGTTATGTCTAGCGAAAGGTTTATATCATCAATGCAGAAATGTATTGCTTTTCATAACCTAGACATAAGGAAGCAAGATCAGATTCCAACAGCACTTATAATCGCACAAGCAATCGTAGAGAGTAATTTCGGAACATCAAGGTTTGCACAAGAAGGTGGAAATTTATTTGGCATAAGAGTATGGTCTAAAAATGGAATCTTGCCACTTAAACAAGACCCATCAATAAACTGGAGAGTTAAAACATACAAAACTAAATGCCAATCAGTTAAAGATTATATAAACATATTAAACAATAATCATCACTACGCAGAATTTAGAATAGTAAGAAGCAGAACAAAAGACCCAATGATATTAGCAGATACACTAGATAATTTTAGCACTAGTAAAGAATACGCAAATCATGTTAAGCAGATATTAGTTAAATACAAAGGCAAGTTATGATAAAGTTTCTAATTAAGATTAACCAGTTCTTAGATAAGATTATTTGGAAACATTTTAACAAGCTAAGAAACAAGAGATTAAACAATGGCAAATGAGACAACATCTACTTCGTTAAACAAACTTTATACAAACAAAGTTAAAACAAAAGGCACATATAGGGTTTATAAACCTAAACCATTAAAGATGCCGAGAAAAAAGAAATGAAAAAACCAATCTGGGAAACTAAAAGACCAAGAGGACTAGGCAAACCAAAATCCTTTAATAAAAAATCTAAAGCTTATAAATCTGCAAGACGATCTGCTGGACAAAAGTTCGGCAAAAAATCTAGCTTCGTTAAGAACATTTACATAGCAAAAAGACTTAAAAGAAAATGATCTTAGACAAGATAACCTTTGGAAGCAGGATTATTAATCTAAACTTAATAGACAAAGAACAAGCATCTAAGAAAAAGATATTTGGCGAATTTGATTCAGATACAAACACACTTACTTTAGACAAATCATTAGACAATATCCAAATGGCAAACACAATACTCCATGAAATCTGCCACATGATACATGATGAATACAAACTAGACTTATCTGCAAAAGCAGAAGAACTTGTGTGCAATTCAATAGGTAATGGACTATGTCATGTACTTTATCAAAACCAAGATTTATTAGAGTTTCTTTACAAATCCCTTAAAAAAGAATAATTAGCATATTACGATACATCAATCGGTTAATATGGATAAGCAAATACAAGTAATAGACAATTCTAAAAAGATAGGGAGACCCAATTTTGAATTTACTCCTAAAATATTAGATCAAATCAAGAACATGGCTAGTTATATGTGTAGCAAAGCCGAAATTGGCAGAATTATTGGTTGCTCAGAATCTACTATTAATAGAAATCAACAAGCACAAGAAGCATACGAGGTTGGGGTTGCTAATGCAAAACAAGCAATTAGAAAAACACAATTTGATATAGCTACTAAACTAAATTCTAGCATAATGGCTATGTGGCTTGGTAAAGTTTATCTTGGACAATCTGATAAAGTACAAAATACTGATGACAATGTACCATTACCGATTTATGACATTGTTGAAGAACCAAAAGAACTTATTGAATTAAAAGAAATTAAGAATGAGTAAGTGTATATTCTGCAAAAGACCAATGATTAACAAGTTAGAGCAACATATAAAAGCTTGTCATAAGTGTATTGTGGATTTACTTATGAAGAAACATAATTTAAAAGTTAAGAAACAAGCACCAATAAGTATTAGTACAAAGAAATATGAGAAAATTTAGTCTAAGAAAATCTGATAAAAACCCAAGAGGTGGTTTAACTGCTTCTGGCAGATCAAGATACAATCGTGCAACTGGTAGCAATCTAAGACCACCAGTAAAAGGTCGTCCAAGTTCGCCAATGCAACTAAGACGCAAAGGTTCATTCCTAGTTAGAATGGGAAGTGCTAGAGGTAGATTGTTTGATGAAAAGGGTCGCAAGACTAGACTAAAACTAAGCTTAGAAGCTTGGGGTTATAGAGGTAAAAGCAAATCTGAAGCAGTAGCTTTAGGCAGAAGATATTTGAGGGCATATCAGAATAAAAAAAAATAGTGGAATACTTTGTAGTATTCTTCTTGCTGATCTTTAATGGGCAGGAGTATAGACCCATATTTTTAAAGATGGAAGATGGTAGAACCTTCAAGACTTTAGAAGATTGTAATAGATTCGGCGAGAAACAAGGCGAATTAATTATAGAAACTTTAAACGAACAAGGTATTATATATAAGGATTTGATGTACAAATGTGTGGAAGAAAAAAGCCAAGAAGCATGATTGATAAGAAGCAACGAGGGTCTAACGATCTTGAAGTAATTATTTACGAACTTAAAAAAGAAATAGACAGATTAAACGAGGAACTTCAGATCAAAGAAATAGAGTTAAAAAAACTAAGAGACAATGATTAATGTCTTTATTGGTTATGATAGCAAAGAGAAAATAGCTTATCACATACTTAGCGAGAGCATACTAAGACATAGTTCAGTACCAGTAAGATTCACACCACTATACCTACCAAACCTTAAAGACTCATTCACAAGACCAAGAAACAGTTTATCATCTACTGAGTTTTCATTTAGTAGATTTATAGTTCCTTACCTTATGGAGTACAAAGGTTGGGCATTATTCCTAGACTGCGATATGCTGTTTACTTCTGACATCAAAGAGTTATGGGATTTAAGAAATGATGATTATGCAGTTATGGTTTGTCAGCATGATTATATACCTAAGCATTTATCTAAGTTCGGCAATCAAATACAAACTGTTTATGAGAAAAAGAACTGGTCTAGTCTAATGCTAATGAATACTGACAAATGCAAACAGCTTACAAAAGAATATGTAGATACTGCATCAGGGTTAGAACTTCATCAATTCAAATGGACTGATAAGGTTGGTGGCTTACCTTTAGAATGGAATTGGTTAGTTGGCGAATACCCACACAATCCTAATGCTAAAAATATACACTTTACAGAAGGTGGTTGTTACTTTGAGAAGTATGAGAACTGCGATTACTCAAAAGATTGGTTTAACATTTATACGAATACAGTTAAGATACAATTATGAAAGCTTTTATAACTGGTGCTAATAGAGACTTCATAGACATACTAGATTGGTTCTTAGAAGGTTATCACAAGCATATTAAGATTCCATTATACATAGCTAACTTTGGTATGCTTAAAAAATATCCAAACGAACTAATGGTTGCAACAGATGACAGAACTTGGTTCTACAAACCTAAAGCTATGATGCAAGTTCCTGCAACACAAATAATCTGGTTAGATTGCGACATAGAAATTAAAGAAGATATATCAGATATGTTTGATATGATTAAAGACGACTATCTATTATCTAAAGATCATGCAGTTAGAACTGACAGATGGCAAACTGGTATTGTTGGTATCAAAGACAAGAAGGTATTAGACAAATGGTTTGACAGATGCGAGATGAGACAAGAACGATCAGATCAGGAAGCATTTAACAAAGTAGCACATGAGTTTAAGATCAATAGATTACCTGACAATTATCATGGTTTAAGATTAGGCAAGAATAATGATATAGCTAAAACAATACATTGGACTGGAGAAGATGGAAAAGAAATTATTAGAAAAAAGATTCGTGAGTCAATGCAGGAATCCAAACATAGTCTCAGTACCAATTAAGTTTATTAAGTATTCAAATCAGTTTGACAAACATAATTGGCTTAGTCTTAAAGTAAGATCAGAACGAGATAACTTATACCTGAATGATAATCTAGCTAAACGCAGATTAAAAACATTACCTGAGATTGATAATCTATTTAATCCTTTAATACTTTGGGCTAGTGATTATTTGACCTGCATATTTGGCAACAAAAGACTAAAGACAGCTATTGATAAAGGTTACACACATATAGACTGTTTAATCTACACAAACTTAGATAGAGCAGTAAGAGTTGGAACTTCTATTTGGAATACTTTTAAAGAGAATAAACTATCTAAAGTTGATTATTTATTAACAACTGATAATCAAGGCATTACAGATATTTCTAAATATATGGTGGAAGAAAAACAATTCATAGACATTTACGCAACACACCAACAGATACTTGTAAGAGAAGCACTGAAATCAAATCAAGATATAATGGAAACTGGTTGTGGTTATTATTCTACACCATTATTAGTTGAGATAGCAAAAGCTAAAGGAATTAAATTAATATCATTTGTCCAAGAGATTAACTGGGCTAGAAGATTTGACTATTTAATCGGTTCACATTATCAGCAGATACAAATAGATTTTGCAAAAGAAATACCATTAACACAAAGGTTTGGAATGTGCTTATTAGATCACGAACAATTAGTTAAAGACAGAATCAAGCATCTTAACCATATTCTAAAACACACAGATACAGTTGTAATACATGATGCAGATATAGTTCAGTCATTTAACTTCCTGCACAAACCACATACGATTGAAATGCACAAACACTTAACACCAAACACAGCAGTTATTAGAAATGTTTAATCCTTACGAATACTTTAAAGGCAAGAATGTTTTACTCATTGGTAATGGTGAAAAGATAAACCAGATTGATTATTCTAAATACAATTCAATAGTTAGAATGAATCTTGGAGTTCAAGATAAACCATGTGATGTATGGATTAACAATCTAGTGTACGAGGGTCATAATATGCTCAAAGAGATTCCTGATATACGTTGCATTGTAAGACTCAACTTTGAAAAAGATGGCAAGAGAGCAGAACGTATGCCTGACTGGGTCAAGAGAAAAGCTTGGTTATGGAATGTGTTTGAATACAATCAAATGACAATTAGGTATAATTATTATAGACCAACTACTGGCTTTGTAGCAATCTATTGGCTACTCAATCATTGTCAATGCAAAGTAACTATAACAGCATTTGATTTCTTTAAAACCAAAAATAGATATACAATGGAAGAAGTACAACACATTGGAACTTCTAAAGGATATAACCATGATGTTAAATTAGAAGAAGAAGTTATTACTAAACTTATTCAAAGAGGAATTATAAATGCCATTTAGTAAACCACAACTAGACGTATATACTTGTCCAAAAAGATTTAGAGTTCTTATTACTGGCAGAAGATTCGGCAAGACACACTTAGCTATGTATGAACTATTAAGATTCGCAAGTAGAAAACCTAACTCAAAGATATTCTATGTAGCACCAACTTATAGAATGTCTAAAGAGATTATGTGGAAACAACTTAAAAGACTTACTACTGAAAAGAGATGGATTAAATATGCTAATGAAACAGAACTATCTTTAGTGCTTAGGAATGGTTCACAGATAAGTTTAAAAGGTGCAGATAAATCTCCTGATAATTTACGAGGAGTAGGATTGGACTTCCTATTGCTTGATGAGTATGCAGATATTCCAGTAGAAGCTTGGACAGAAGTCTTGCGACCAACAATCTCAGATAAGCACGTAACTGGTAATGTATTATTTATAGGAACACCTAGAGGATTTGGTAACTGGTCTTATGAAATATACCAAAAGGGATTAGGAGATGACCCTGAGTGGAAATCATTTAAGTACACAACATTAGATGGTGGTCAAGTTGATGCCGAAGAAATAGAACAAGCTAAACGAGATTTAGACGAGAGAACATTTAGACAAGAATATTTAGCTTCATTTGAAACATACTCAGGAGTTGTTTATTACAACTTTGATAGAGAACAGAATGTCCAAGAATGTAAGTACGATAAAGATGCTATTATTCATATTGGATTAGACTTTAACATAGACCCAATGTCAGCTTGTCTATTCCATGTTAAGAATGGTATCGCTTATGTATTTGATGAGATAGTTATTTATAGTTCTAATACTGACGAATTTATTGATGAATTATTATCTAGGTATAACAAAAATAAAATGATTGTTTATCCTGACCCAGCATCAAGACAACGTAAAACTTCTGCTGGTGGTAGAACTGATCTTACTATCTTGCAAAATGCTGGTTTAAATGTTAAAGCTAAATCTACTCATGCTTTAGTTAGAGATAGAGTTAATGCTGTGAACAGTAAACTAAAAGCATTTGATGGTAAGAGAAGTATTTTTATTAATCCTTCTTGCAAAACACTAATTAATAGCTTAATGAAACAAGTTTACAAAGAAGGTACAAATCAACCTGAAAAGAACAATGGCTACGATCACATGACTGACGCATTAGGTTACGCAATAGAATACATATTTCCAATTACTTCAAACTTACCAAAATCAGAACCTAAAAGATTTTCATAATGGCATACACAAGAAAAGATATAGAACAGCAACACACACAATACAAAGGTATGATGCCAAGATGGGAATATTACATCAGATCATATTTAGGTGGCAAAGAATACCAAGATGGAAAGTTCCTACAAGAATACCAATTAGAATTAGAATCAGAATATTTTAAAAGACTTGCTTACACACCATTAGACAATCATGCTAGAAACGTAATAGACATTTATTCATCATTCCTATTTAGAGTTCCACCAACTAGAGAACTTGGAACATTACAAGACGACCCATCAGTAGATCAATTCTTAGATGATTGCGATTATGAAGGTAGATCATTTGATGCTCTAATGAGAGAAGTACAAAACTATGCTTCTGTTTATGGACATTGTTGGATTATCGTGGACAAACCATCTACGAATGTAATGACACGTGGAGAAGAATTAGAACAAGGAATTAGACCATACCTAAACATCTACACACCTGAGAACGTATTAGACTGGAAGTATACAAGATCACCACAAGGATATTACTACTTAGAATATTTAAAGATTAGAGAATCAATAGAAGATGACAAAGAAGTTTATAAGATTTGGTATGAAGATAGAATTGATACAGTATTCTTACCAACAGCAAATAGAGACGAACCAAAACTAATAGAGTCAGTTCCTAATCCTATTGGAAAAATTCCTGCTGTTATTTTATACAATCAAAGATCACCTATGAGAGGTTTAGGAGTTTCTGATTTAACTGACATAGCTGATTTACAAAAATCTATTTACAATGAACTATCTGAGATTGAACAAATTATTAGAATATCAAATCACCCAAGCTTAGTTAAAACTAGAGATACTGAAGCTGTTGGTGGTGCAGGTTCTATTATAGAAATTCCTGATAACATTGATGCTAATTTAAAACCTTATATCTTACAACCAAGTGGAAGTAATTTAGATGGAGTGATTAAATCAATCATGCACAAAGTAGAAGCAATCAATAGATTATCTCATGTAGGTTCTATTAGAGCAACTGGAGAGAGAATACAATCTGGTATCGCATTAAGAACTGAGTTCCAATTATTAAATGCTAGACTTGCACAGAAATCTAAACTGATGGAATTAGCTGAAGAACAAATTTGGAGACTATTTGCATTATGGCAAGAGACAGTATTTGATGGAGAGATTATGTACCCAACTACATTTGACATTAGAGACTGGGCAACTGATTTAGAATTATTACAACAAGCAAAAGCTTCTAACATTAAATCAACTACATTCACTAAAGAACTAGATAAACAAATAGCTAGAACTGTAATTGATAATGATGAAACACTTGCAGTAATAGATCAAGAGATTGATACTAATACTCAGGCACTTGGAGAGTTTCAACCACAACCAATAACATTACCTACAATTTAATGTGGCACAAAATTTATTACAGCAACTTCAAAGCATAAGAGAAAAAGCAGTAAATAATTTAGAAGCACAACATCAAAGATTATTAAACGATACTTTAAGAACCTTAGAGCAAAGAGTAGTAGCAACAATATCAGAACTTCCTATTCAAGATGGTGCTTTATTTAATACAAGACTTGCGATTGAGATAAGACCAAAACTACAACAAGCAATAGAAGAACTTTATTTAACAAGAGTACAAACATTCATAAATGATTATGATAAGATTGCAGGAACTATTGTAGCAACTTATGGAAAGCTTCCAATACCAAATGAATTTAAACAAATAACTGAAGCTGATCTAGTAACTATCCAACAGCTAAAGAAGATTGCATTTACACAATTCCAAAATCTAGCTACTGAATTCACTAACACATTAGCACAAGAAGTTTATCAATCTACATTAGTAGGTAAACCATTTCAGGAAGTAGTACAAACAGTTAGAGATAAGATTAATGGAATCTACCAACAATCTGATGACAGAAAAAGACAAGAACTTGTGGACTTCGTACAGAAACAAAGAATCGCTGGTAAGACAAATACAGAAGATTTTAAAACAGCAGTAGATGAACTTAAACAAACTTATGGTTCTACTGTTACTGGTGCAAACTTAGCAGTCTATTCAGGTCAAATAGTCCAAGATGCTTTAATGGGTTTTGATGGACAGTTTGCAAAGTTTAGAGCAGATGAAGTAGGATTAACTAGTTATATTTATTATGGAACTATCATTAGAGATAGTAGAGATTTCTGCGTTGAACACGTAAACAAAATATTTACTGAAGAAGAAGCTAGAGAATTATGGCAAAGAGATTGGCAAGGTAAATCTGGTAGCGACCCATTCTTAGATAGAGGTGGATATAATTGTAGGCATCATTGGCAACCAGTAAATCCTGATTGGGGTACTGTTAAAGATGATGGTACTTTTGAATACACAATAGATTAGAACATTTTAGCAACATACTGTTGCATTTTTACAATTTCCTTGATAATTGACAATAATAAACATATAGAAGGAGAACAAACAATGAACGACCAAGTAAAACAAGAGTCGGTTGAGAATACAGCATCTCAGGAAAAAGCTGGAGTAGAAGTTTCTAACAATCAAGAAACCGAGAACAAACTCTTTACTGCCGATCAGTTAGAGCAAATAGTTCAAAGAAGATTAGACAGATATAAAAAATCTGTTTCTAATAAACTTGATGGAATAGATATTGAAGAAGCTAAAAAGTTACTTCAAGAAAAAAAAGATAAGGAACTTGAAATCGCTAAACAACGTGGCGAGTTTGATAAAGTTCTGAAGGAAACAGTATCAAAAAAGGATTCAAAAATTCAATCGTTGGAGACTGAATTAAAAAGGATTCGTATAGACGAAACTTTAGTCAATGTAGCTAGTGGAATGAAAGCTGTTAAACCAGCAGAAGTTAAACAACTACTAAGATCAAATGTTAGACTAAACGAACAAGGTTCTGTTGAAGTAATCAACGAAGATGGAACTCCTAGATATTCAGATAAAGGTGAACCAATGTCAGTTAATGAATTGGTAGCCGAATATTTAAAAAACAACCCACATCATGTTTCCTCTACACCAAGTGGTGCAGGAAGCAGAAGTCAAGTTGGTGGTGCTACTCCAAAGCAAGTAAATATTGGTGATCTTGATTTAAGTAATCCTAATGACAGAAAAATTTATGCTGACATGAGGAAACAACGAGAACAAGGTATATTTAAAATGAAAATAACTAACAACAACAACAAACTATAAAAAACTATGGCAAACGAAACAACGAGTTCAACACTATCGGAACTCTTTACGAATATAACTCAAGAAGCTATATTCACATTCCAAGAAACTTCAGTTATGAGACCACTTGTAACTACTTACCCAATAAGTGGTTCAGGTAAAACTATTGAAGTTCCTGTGTACCCAACAATTAGTGCTTCAGCAGTAAACGAAGCATCTGATTTATCAAACACAGCAGTAAACCCAACTTCAGCAACTATCACAGCTTCTGAAATTGGTGTTATGACAACTTTAACTGACTTAGCTAGAGATTCAGCTAGTCGTAATGTTGGTGCTGACATTGGTAAATTATTCGGTGAAGCAATCGCTAAAAAAGTTGATACTGATTTAGCAGGACTACTTGATGACTTTGCATCTGCAAACGATCAAGGTGGTGCTGGAACAGAATTAACAGCTGACTTGCTTTTCAAAGCACAAGCTATTTTAAGAAGTGCAAATGTACCTGCACCTTATTATGCTGTGTTTCACCCTAAAGCTACTTTCAATTTAAAGAAAACTTTAACACAACCAGCTTATGCTAATGCTACTGGTGGTGCGATTTCTGAAGTTGGAAATGAAGCTTTAAGAAATGGATATATCGGTAGAATTGCTGGTATTGATATTTTTGAAAACGCAAACATTTCTATTGATGCTTATGATGATTCATTCGGTGGAGTATTTCACCCACAATCATTAGGTTTAGCATTAAAAGAAGATTTCAAAGTTGAGACTCAAAGAGATGCTTCTCTAAGAGCAACTGAGATCGTATCTAGCATTACTTATGGAGTAGGTGTATTAAAAGACACTTATGGAGTAACTGTAAAAACTGATACTGCTCTTTAATTAAACTTCGGTGGGGTGTAAAAGCCCCACCAACTAAATATTACTATGGCAAATTTTTCTACTGATACAGATTTAACATTTTACCAACCAGATATTTTAACTTTTGGAATAGCTAACTTTACTTCTCCAAATGATTACCACGCACAAGCACGAGCAGATATAGAACGAGATTTAAGAATAAGATGGTTTCCAATTTACTCAAAAGAAACTTATAGAGATATAGCAATCCTAAACACAACTGAAATGGACGCAACATTATTAACTGATGCACAATTTAAAAGAGCAAGTGTATTTAGAGTAATAGGTTTTTATTGCTGTCCACAATTAACTAAATTCAATTCAAACGATAACCCTGACAGATTCCAAGTTATGATGAAACACTATCAACAAATGTATGCTGATGAGATGGAATCTATTTTAAGAGATGGTGTAGAATATGATGCTGATGATTCTAATACGATTGCTGATGCAGAAAAAGCACCTTATCATAGACTTAAACTAATTAGATGAAGATTACTGTTGAGGATAATTCATTACAAGTTGCTAAGAACTTTGAAAAACAAGTAAGAGAACAACCACAAATAGTTAAGACTGCATTAGGAAGAACTGCTGAGTTCTTAATGGGTATTATTAAACAAAGAACTCAAAAAGGTATGAGTGCAGATGGAACTTCATTCCCACCATACACAGAAGCTTATAAAACATTTAGACAAAATGCTGGACGACAAACACAATATCCTGATCTAAACTTCTCAGGTCAAATGTTATCTAACATTACACAAAGATCAAATCCAAGTTATGCAATAATTTACTTTGCTAATAAATTCCAAAATACTAAAGCACTAGGCAATCAGAAGAAAAGAAAATTCTTTGCTATTGGTGCAAGAGAAATACAACCAGTAATGAATGTATTTATGAAAGAATATAACAAACTAAGTACAATTAAATGAGCAAACGAGAAGATATAGCATCTAATATAGTAACAGCAATTTCAACTGGAACATCTCCTATAACTTTAAAAAAAGTTACTAGAGAACCTTTTAATGTTGATGAGTTATCTGAACAACAATATCCAGCTTGTTTCGTGCAATCAGGAAATGAAGTTAGATCAGATGAAACAATGACATCAAGTACAATTACAAGACAAGCAACAGCAGATTATGTAATCGTTGGTTATGTTAAAGGAACTCCAACAAATATTGACACAAAAAGAAACGAATTAATTACAACGATTGAAACAAGACTAAATTCTGATAGAACACGTGGTGGGTATGCAAAACAAACTCAGGTAGTAGAAGTATCTACTGATGAAGGAGTTTTATTCCCAATAGGTGGTATCAGAATGGTGGTGCGAGTTATGTATCAATACACTTCTGGCACACCTTAATATAAACAAACAAGGAGAACAACATGGCAACTCATACTGGCTCAGAAGGAACTATTAAAGTTTCATCAACAACAGTAGGTGAACTTAGAAGCTACTCTTTAGAGCAAACTGCTGACACTATTGAAGATACTTCAATGGGTGATACAAACAGAACATATAAATCTGCTTTAAAAGGTTGGTCAGGTTCAGCATCATTATTTTTTGATGAAGCTGATGCAGGACAATTACTTTTAGTTCTAGGAACAGAAATAGCTTTGAAAGTGTACCCAGAAGGTGCAAGTTCAGGCGACAAATATTACTATGGTCAAGCAATCATAACTGGTAGTAACGTATCAGCATCTTTTGATGGAATGGTAGAAGCTGAAGTAACATTTACTGGAACTGGTGCTTTAACATTTGGAACTGCGTAATTAATTATTAATTAGAAAAGGAAGATATGAACGTTATAGATAGAGTTAAAAGTCAATTTGAATCTTTAGGTATTAAGAAGATTGAGGTTGCTGAGTGGGGCGAGGAAGGCAAACCTTTAATAATATACTGCTCACCATTTACACTAGGTGAAAAAAGAAACCTATTCAAAGGTGCTAAGAATGATGATCTAGGAGTATTAGTAGATGCAATCGTTTTAAAAGCAAAAGATGGAGAAGGAAATAAAATATTTAAGCTAGATGACAAACAAGTATTATTGAATAATGCTGATGCAAATGTTATAGCTAGAGTAGCAACAGAAATGTTAGCTGGTGTTTCTTACGAGGAAGCTGAAAAAAAGTAAGATCTGATTCTGAGTTATATTCTATACTTGCTCTAGGTCAGGAATTAAAAAAAAGTATGGAAGAAGTTTTGTGTATGACACAAGATGAGTTTAATTATTGGATAGCTTATTTTAAAGTGAAGGCAGAACGAGAAAAACTACACTATGGCAGATCAGCAACTAAAAATAAGAATTGATGCAATAGACAATGCTTCAAAAGCACTCATAGAAGTAAAAAATCAATTAAAAGGTTTATCAGGAACAACAGATAATTTATCTTCAAGTTTCTTTACATTAAAAAATGCTGTACTTGCTTTTGCTACTGGTGCAACAATTAATGGTGTAATTAACCAAACTAAAAAATTTCAAGACTTACAAACAACATTGATATCGTGACTGGGAAACACCCTATCGTGACTGGGAAACAGCAAAAAGGGAACAGCCTAAACCAAGTTCTCCGGAACTTGGTTTAGGCTGGGAAATTTAGACGAAGCGGCTCCCCTATCGTGACTGGGAAAC
>OKRQ01000007.1_pt1 | contig 12881 bp, 17 predicted proteins | sample 1601101 | NCBI WGS metagenome assembly OKRQ01 (sample SAMN07581548, study PRJEB24739) | freshwater metagenome | place: Singapore | collected 2015-04
CGACCACCGAGATCTACACATAGAGGCACACTCTTTCCCTACACGACGCTCTTCCGATCTGTTTCCCAGTCACGATAAAGACAGCAATTGATGGTCGAAATGTCTATTTTTCTGACACATTAGTCGCATCAAGTACAACGCCATCGGTAGTGGTGCGGGGGCATCGTGTTGTCAACATACCTGACGATGACATTGAATTATTTGTGTATCTATGGGCGTACAATGGTTCAACGGCTCCAGCCAGCACAACGACTTGGACTGTAGGCTTTATTGCGGCTGAAGAGACTGTCAATACGCCTGTGTATCTGGCAGGAATAAGGCAGCAAGGTTTTGCAGCACCGCTTTCCGTAGTATTCCCCGCGGCGCAAACTGTCAGTTTTACGCAGCCTGCGTTGGTGGCTGGCACTGCGGCTATCGGCGATATTGGCGTTCAATACCGCGCCAGTGCTACTGGTGCAGCATCCTTTGTTTCTGTGCTGTCACCAGCAACGCCAGCGTCTGCCACGATCAAAGGCAGTGCTGGACGGCTTGTAGGGTGGCAATTGCAAAACAGCAGTACCGGCTTTAGATCGGTCAAGATATTCAACGCCACAGCGCCTACTCTTGGGACAACGTCAGCGGCGTTTGAAATTGATATCCCAGCGGGCGGAAAAGATGTTGTTCAGCTTCCCGGCGGCATTTCGTTCGCCACCGCAATGACTTACAGCGTCACTTCCGCAAAAGGATTGACCGATAATACCGCAACGGGCTTGGCGGCTAACGATGTTTCAGGCTCATTTTTCTTTGCATAAAGGCTAATCATGACTAAGACAGCAGATTTATCCATTTTAATCCGCGACCCAGAAGGTAATGTTATGGGAAACCAAAACGCCATTGGTACTACTGATGATGACGGCGTTACTGTAGTAATCCCATTGGGCTATCTAACTGACATTCAAAATGTTCCGTTGAGCGATCTGACGTTTAATGTTATTCCGCCCGCAGTACCAAAAACGCCAACAACGGTAATTAGTCGCGTTGACGACGTAGAAAACAACATTAGCACTATTGTTTTCGGCTACGAATGAAATGTAGCTAACGCTACAAATTATGCTGCTGTGTAACCTGCCTACTACTGGCACTCAAACAACGCTGAATCTATTACAATCTTTATAAAATAAATGCTTTTAACACTTCTAAGCCCTCAAACTCTAGGTGTTCCCACTGTCTATCCGACTGGAATACCTAGCGCAGAGGCGTTTGGAAACCATGTAGTAACTTCTACTGGAGGAGGCACTGCTTCAGTGTTTCCTTCCAGTATTTTAAGCGCAGAAGCGTTTGGCACTGCCTCTCTAACAGTGACTAGAGTGGCACAAGTTTCTGCATTTGGAATTGCAAGTCAAGAAGCGTTTGGAAATGCTTTTGTTTCAACAGGTGGGGCAGTAGTGAGTGTTAGACGTTATTACCCAAGACACATGAGAAAATTCATAGGTCGTCGTTAATGGTAGTTAAAAAGAAACAATTAGACAAACAAGCCATACGTGAGGCTGCTGAAGCTGATTTAGAGACTTTTATTCGTCTTATAGCACCTCATCGTGTATTAGGGGATATTCATTCTGAACTTTGCCGCTGGTGGACTAGAGATGACGCAAAAGATAACCAACTTCTTTTATTGCCGCGTGACCACGGCAAAAGTGCTATGGTCGCCTATCGTGTGGCATGGTGGATTACAAAGCATCCTGATACCACTGTCTTATATGTATCTGCAACAGCTAACTTAGCAGAAAAACAGTTAAAGTTTATTAAGGACATCTTTACTAGCGACACTTATAAGTTTTATTGGCCTGAAATGGTTAATGAGCAAGAAGGTCGCAGAGAAAAGTGGACTGAGGGTGAAATTGCTATTGACCACCCTAAAAGGAAAGAAGAAGGTGTACGTGACCCAACTATTAAAGCTGCTGGTATTGGTGCTAACGTCACTGGTATGCACTGTAGTTTGGCTGTTTTGGATGACGTTGTTGTTCCCGATAATGCTTATACTGAAAAGGGAAGGGACGATGTTAAGTCGTACTACTCGCAGCTATCGTCTATTGAGTCAACGGGGTCTAAAGAGTGGGTCGTAGGTACTCGCTACCATCCGGGTGATTTGTATAAAGACTTGATGGAAATGACGGAAACCTACTACGATAAAGAAAAAGATGAAGATGTAGAAGTACCTGTTTATGAAGTGTTTGAGCGTGTTGTAGAAATTGATGGTGAGTTTCTATGGCCTAAGCAACGTAGAGCAGATGGAAAAACATTTGGGTTTGACGAAAAAGAATTAGCGCGTAAGAAAGCAAAATACTTAGACATTACGCAATTCTTTGCACAATACTACAATAACCCCAATGCGTCTGAAAATGCCATTATAGACAGAAGCAGGTTTAATTACTATGAGCGAGAATCTGTAACTAACGTAAGCGGTGCGTGGTACATAGGCGATAAACTCATCAATGTGTTTGCCGCTATGGACTTTGCGTACACAATAAATACAGGTTCAGATTTTACAGTGATTCTAATACTAGGCGTAGATGAGGATAATTATTTGTATGTCTTAGACATTGAAAGATTTAAGACAAACAAGATTAGCGTCATGTATGACAAAGTAGAAAGAATGTATCGTAAATGGCGCTTTAGAAAAATACGGTGCGAAGTGTCAGGGATGCAAAAGATTATTGTGTCTCAATTCAAAGATTACATGAGAAGTCAAAACATAGTGTTTTCCATTGATGAGTACACACCACCTAGAAACGTAAAGAAAGAAGAACGTATTTCAGCTATTTTAGAGCCACGTTATCAACATGGGTTTGTCTTTCATTACAAAGGCGGTAACTGTTCTCTGTTGGAAGAAGAACTCATAATGAATCATCCTGAACATGACGACATAAAAGATGCTTTAGCGTCGTGTGTTGAAATAGCTAAACCGCCCATTTCTTCACGTAAGTCTAAAGATAAAAGTAATGTAATAGAATTTTCTTCGCGCTTTGGAGGCGTTAGATTTCGATGAATGATAACATTGAAGTAGATAGTTTTGATGCAGACCATCTAGCCACAAAGATTGCTGATATGTGGCAGAGATGGGATTCTGATAGGTTAGAGTGGAAAACAGACAAACAAGAACTACGTCAATATTTGTTTGCTACGGATACTCGTAAGACTTCTAATGGTGCTGTCACCAGTTGGAATAACTCTACAGTGTCGCCTAAGCTAACGCAGATACGAGACAATCTTCATGCTAACTACATGGCAGCCTTGTTTCCATCTCAGGATTGGTTTTTTTGGCAGTCGGATGACAAATCAGCTTCTATGATGAGCAAGCGTCAGGCTATTGAAGCCTACATGCGTAAAAAGCTTAAAGAAGATAGGTTTGATTTGTTGGTTGAACAACTTGTATTGGACTATATTGACTATGGCAATGTTATCGTTACTTATGATTTTGTTCGGGATATTTACTCTGGCGCTAATGCCAACATTGTAAAGAAATATGTGGGTCCACGCGCCTATCGTGTTTCTCCTAACGATGTTGTCTTTAATCCGGTAGCTTCCTCGTTTTCTCAAACCCCGTTAATTCGCCGTATGTTAAAAAGCATTGGTGATGTAATGCAAGACATTGATACAAAGCCAAATTTAGGATATAATAAAAATATCTTAAAAAAGGCTCTTAAATTACGTTCAAGAATAATAGATGACCCTGAAATCAAAAAAGAAATCAATCTAAACATTGAAGGCTTTGGTAGTCTGGAAGAATACCTTAGCTCTGATATGGTGGAATTGCTAGAGTTTTGGGGTGACATTTACGACACTAAGACTCAAAAGCTACACAAAAACAAAGTAATCACTGTTATTGACCGTCGCTGGATTATTCGCAATGAGGATAACCCACTATGGACAGCGCATAAGCCATTCTACCATTGTGGCTGGCGTGTTCGGTCAGATAACTTATGGGCGCAAGGACCGCTAGACCAGCTAGTAGGCTTGCAGTACCGTATAGACCATTTAGAGAACCTTAAAGCCGATGTTTTCGATTTGATAGCCTACCCTATTATCAAAGTAAAAGGGATGACTATAGAGAGTTTTGAGTACCATCCCGGTGCTGAAATAAATTGTGGTGATGAGGGTGACGTAGAGTTTATGCGTCCAGACACTACAGCGCTTAACGCAGACATTCAGATTCAAGAACTCATGAATCGAATGGAAGAATTAGCGGGTGCGCCTAAGCAAGCAATGGGTATCCGTACTCCCGGTGAAAAAACCAAATATGAAGTACAAGCACTAGAAAACGCAGCAGGTCGTATATTCCAACATAAAGTAGCTTGGTTTGAAAAGAATGTAATAGAGCCTTTGTTGAATGGTATGTTGGCGGAAGCGGCTAGAAACTTTGACACTGTAGAACAGATAAAGGTACTAGACGATGAAACAGGAGCAGAAATCTTTTTGGAAGTCACTAAAGAGGATTTGCAAGCGTCTGGCAAGCTGTATCCTATTGGCGCTCGTCATTTTGCACAGCAAGCTAAATTTGTCCAAGAACTCACCCAAACAATAGCGGCTGTTCAAGCATGGCCTGAATTAAAAGTACACATGAGTGCTAAGAATGCAGCTAAAGCGCTAGATGAAAATTTAGGATGGAGCAACTACGGCTTATTCAAAGACCACGCAATGATATTTGAACAAGCACAGACACAACGCTTAATGAACCAAGTGCAAGAAGATTTGCAAACAGAACAGCAATTACCAGTGGAGCAACCTGAACAATGAATACTCTTTTGATGAAACATAAACCAGAGGATGTCTCAAAAGAAGATTTTGAAGGCTTGTGGATTAATGCGGGTTATACGCTTAGACCGCTTTACAACGTAATTTTAGAACTCAAGAAAAATTCTCAAGGCATTAAGCGTGAGGATTTTGATTGCGCAAACCATTACGCAAGACTCGCTTATGAAGGGGGTTTGTGTAATGCTTATGACAAAATCTTGGCTTTGTTACCCGACTCAGCTAAGAACTAACTTTTAGGAGACTTCCTTGACCGAGGAAACCATTTTTTCCGCTGAAAGTACCAACAATCAGCAAGCCGTTGCAACTACCCAAGAGCAACAAACCTATCTAACCTCATTGGTTGGAGAAACTCAAAAATACAAGACACCAGAAGAATTAGCTAAGGCTTATGTCAACGCTGACCAGCATATCTTAGAGTTAAAAGAAAAGCTACGTCAAGCAGAGGCTAAAGCAGTAGAAGCTAAAACTATTGATGATGTCTTGGAGCGTATTACGTCTAACAAGGATACTTCAACAGAAGAAACCCCTTCTGCTGTTCAGTCGATTAACCCCGAAGAACTAGAAGTCCTAGTAGAGAAAACGCTTAAAAAGAAACAGCAAACGGATACCCGTGAAGCAAACCTTTTAGCGGCTGATAAAGCCATGAAAGAAAAGTTTGGTGAAAAAGCAGTGGAAGTGTTTAAGCAAGAAGCTAACACCCCTGAAAAAGCCAAAGTGCTGATGGAACTGGCTGCTGTTGACCCTAATAAGTTTGTGGCTATTTTTGCTAGTGGCTCTATTGTCACTAACACTATGGACACTGGTTCTTCTGTTACTACAAGTGTTAAAGACATAGCAAGAGGAAACCGCGAGAACATTGAAGGTACTAAGGAATGGGCGGCTAAACTCCGCAAAGAAAACCCTAGCTACTATTGGTCTAGCAATTTTCAAGCTAAGTTTCAAAACATGGTAACTAAGAATCCTTCTCTCTATTTTGGAAATTAAGGAGCATTTACTATGGCTGGTTTTGATTATGCAAAGGTAAATGAGCATCTAGTACGGACAGAAGTTTGGTCAAACGAACTGAAAGAAGTCCTGCAAGAGATGCTCATTGGTACTAAATATGTGCGTTTTTTGGAAGGTTTTGGCGATGGCAACCAATTAACCATTCCTTCTCTTGGTGAATTGCCTGTACGTCAAGCAGACGAAGATAGCCCCGCTGCCTACGATTCTGCTGACACCGGTGAGTTTACTTTCTCAATTGACCGCTATCCTGAAGTTGCTACGTACATCACTGACCGCGCAAAACAAGATAGCTTTTATTACCAACAATTGATTGGCAGCTTCCCCGGCAAGATGCGTCGTGCTATTGACGAAAACCTTGAAACTGGTGTAATGTCTTTGGCTAACACCCAAACGCTAAACGATGCTAACAGCATTAATGGCGCACCACATCGCTTTATTGCTTCGGGTACTACTAACACTACGTTGTCGTTAGATGATTTTGCTAAAGCTAAGTTTTCTTTGGACAAAGCATCTGCTTATGGCGCTCGTGTTGCTATTATTGACCCGTCGCAAGAGTATGTTTTGAATACTTTGACCAACTTGGTTCAGGTTCAAAACAACCCGCAATTTGAAGGCATTGTTACTTCTGGCATGACTGCTACGGGTTCTATGCGCTTTATCCGCAACATTTATGGCTTTGATGTGTACGTTAGCAACTTCCTTGCTACGCCCACTGACACTGCTATTAACGCGGATTCTCGTGGTAGCGTCAGCACTCCTGCTAACCCACGTACCAACATCTTTATGGCTGTTGGCGGCGATTTGACCCCGTTTGTAGGCGCTTGGAGACAAATGCCACGCATCGAGTATGAACGCAATAAAGATATGCGTCGTGATGAATATGTCATGAACGCACGTTACGGCTTGAAGCTGTATCGTCCAGAATGCTTGGTATCTGTTATTTCTCGTTCAACCATTTAATTGAAAGGATAATAACATGACTCGTGCATCTACTTGGACTAACGCCGATGGTTTGATTGTCGGCTTCGGTCCTAATGCTATTGACTTTGACAGTGTAGGCGCTGTGTTGTCTGACAGCAACGAAAAAGAACTCACTTTTGTTATCGACGGTGAGAAGTTTTCTAGTGGTGTGTATCAGTTTGTATCCACTGAAGCCTTGCCTGTCGGTGCTGTGCCTATTTCTGCTTTTGTTCGTGTAAGTGAGGCTTTTGTATTAGGCGGCACTACTCCCACAATTCAGGTTGGTACGTCTGGCACTGGTGCTGCTGCTGTGTTTGGCTCTCTTTCTGAGGCTAACGCAGAAGCACTAGGCACTTACGCTTTGACGGTAACGGCTACCCCGTTGACTTCTACCACTGCTGGTAACTTGCGTGTATCGCTTGGCGGTACTTCGCCTACTGTTACTGCTGCTGGCCGTGCAACTGTAACTGTCACTTATCGTATTAACCCCGCTAAGTAATAGGAGCTAGGGGCGGGGGAAACCTCGCCTCTTTTTATATGTCTAATATACAACATTCTGCTATTACAGACCCCAATATACATGAGCCTAAAGGCATTACAACGGCTTCCAATAGACAAGTGTATAAAGCTAATGGGAGTGGTTCAGGTACGTGGACGCGCTTAACTGAAGCCGATTTAGACTTTTCTAGCGCCTCTAATAACCTATTTGGTTGGAATGACATTCACGACAGCCTATACACTTCTGGTTCGCCTCGTGCTATTACATCAGGCACTCGTACACAACTTACTAACAATGCTCTTGACGCATCTACTGATGTTTCTCGATTGGGCGCTATTTGGTCAACTGTAAACAATAATTTTCTAATAAATGACCTTAACGCTCTTTACATTATTCGAGTAAATTGTCGTATTACCGCTGCTGCGGCTGCCAGTTCGCCATATATTTGTCTATTTGAATTGCAAAGTGCTGCTGGTTCCACTGTTGTTGCTGGTCAAACAGTGTTTATTAAAGGTGGCAATAACGTCAATCAAGTGTCATTTCCTTTTGTCATTCCAATAAAGTCTGCTATTAACAACCAGACATTGACAATTTTTGCTACTCCAGACACTAACATTAACTTATACGACACTGAGTTTTTAATTCAGCGTAATTATAGGGAATCTAACTAATGCCTAAACTTACGTTGCTAGACATGACGCAATCCATTTTGTCTGCAATGGATAGCGACGATGTTAATGACATTGACGACACTGTTGAATCTATCCAAGTGGCTGACTTGGTACGTGAGGCTTTTTATGAACTCATGTCTGAGCGTGACTGGCCTTTTCTGCAACAACTGACTACATTCAATAGCTTAGCAGACCCTAATAACCCCACTAAGATGGAAATGCCTGAGAATCTAAATAAGGTTTTATGGGTAAAATACAACAAAAAAGAAGTGCGTTACTTGTCACCTAGCGACTTTGACGATTTGCTTTCTAAAAGAGAAGTGTTAGCTAATGTGGTGAACAGTAACGGAATCATTATGAACCGTGACCCTCAATACTATACTTCTTATGACGAAAAATACATCTTTTTTGACAGCTACGAAGCAACGGTGGATAGTGTATTGCAGTCTGCTAAGTGTAAAGTTTTTGGTGTTGTCTCTCCTCAATGGCAACATCAAAATAACTTTATTCCTGACATACCTGAAAAATTCTTTACCACTCTTTTAGCTGAAGCTAAGAGCCAAGCATTTGTAAACTTAAAACAACAAGTCAATGCTAGGGAAGAGCGTAAGGCACAAAAAGGTAGAATAAGACTACAAAGCGAATCCTATAAAATAAACGATGGTGAGTTTAGATTTAATAGAAAGGTAAATTATGGCAGAAGGTAAAATCTCAGACTTTATTAAAAGTATGCGTGAAAAATCTCTTATAGGCGGGGATAGGCGTAAAAAGCGTATTGATGAAGAATTAGAAAAAGCAGAAGGAAAGCAAAAAGAGGAAAAAATGGAGGACGTGAACAAACATAAATGGAAAGGTGTAATATGATTACAAAAGAAAAGCAATATGATTCAGTTAGCGACTTGTTGCGTAAAAAAGCAGAAAAGAAAGCGGCAGCTATAGAGCGTAAAGAAGAACGTGAAGCTACGGGTAACGTCAACAAACTTATTATTGAGCGTGATTCGTCTGGTCTTTACTATTGCCGTTATTCTTTTTCTGGTCGTGTTCCTGATGCGCTTATGGGTAAATTTACTCATAAACAGAAAATCTTAGATATTGTAAATCTTAAACAAATTCCTTTGGAAGAATAATGGCTGTTACCGCTACCGTAGAAGATAATTTTAATTTTGTAGGTGGGTTAAACACTGAAGGGGGTTTTTTTGTCACTCCTAAAAATTCTTGGGTAGAAGGTACTAATGTTATTCCTCAAACGGATGGCAGCGCTAAAATACGTGAAGCGTTAGAATTAGAAAATGGTGCTACTAATTTATCATACACAAATGGTAGTTTTTCTAGCTATTTGCCAATAGACAACAATGGCAATGTGTTTTCTACTGCTTACATTGTGCATAAATGGGAAAATGTAAATAGCAAGCCAACTGTTAATTTCTTTGTTGTTCAAGCAGGAAACATTATTCATTTCTATGATGCAGATAAAGCTATAACGTCAAACAACAAGCGCCCGTTTACTGTTAATTTGCTGTCTTATAAAATAGCGCAAGTAACTCAATTAGATGCGTTTTCAGCTATTCAGGTAACATCTTTTTATGGTAACTTGCTTGTTACTCATAAAAACATTGACCCGTTAATTTTAGCGTTTAGAGAAGATACTAATACGCTAGAAGTGTCGCAGTTAAAGCTACGCATACGCGACTTCAAAGGTATCTTTACAGGCTATCCAGACAATGTAGAAAAGTCTGATGCTGAGTGGACTTCTTTAGGCCTAAAAGAAGCTGTTATTTACAACTTGTTAAATCAAGGGTGGAATGGACAACAATTAAGCAATTACCGATCTGCTACTGGTAAATGGCCTTCTAACACAAAACAATGGATATTTGGTAAAGATTCTAACGATGATTTTTCTACTTCTGTCTTAAACAAACAAGAGTTTGGTTCAAGCCCCGCTCCTAGAGGTAGAAACATTATTGAGGCTTTCGACCAAGCACGTTCATACCCTAATGACTATTTTGGTAGCTTAAATGCTGTTGTTCCTGCTGTTCCCGCGTCACAAGAAAGAAGGTGGAACGAGGAATTAGGGGAATACCAGTATGTTGACATTCCCGGTTATCAGCCAGACCCACAACAAATTGTAGCTAATGGGGAGTTTTTAAGAGAATCTTATGCTTCTCGCCCTTCGTGTTGTGCCTTTTTTGCAGGTAGAGCTTTCTATGCTGGCGCTACGTCTAATGTGGTTAATGCGTGGGTTTTGTATTCACAAATAACAGAAAACTATTCAAAACTAGGCGAGTGTTATCAAAAAAATGACCCAACAGCAGAGGTGGTGTCTGATTTAGTAGATGATGACGGTGGTGTTATTGTTTTACAAAACTCAGGACAAGTCTATGCTATTAAAGCAGTAGGTAACGCTATTATCGTATTTGCTGCTAATGGTGTATGGTCAATTTATGGTGGCGATAGTGGTTTCAAAGCAACAAGTTACATTGTAGATAAAGTAACTGACGTAGGATGCATCAATGGTTTAAGTGTTGTTGTTGTAGAAAACTCTGCTTTTTATTGGTCTGACGAAGGCATTTACAGCGTTACAGTGGATTCTACTGGTTTGTCTAAAGCAGAAAACATTTCAAACGCTAAAATAAAAACATTGTATAATGCCATTTCATATATATCTAAACAAAAATGCAATGGTATTTATGACAATGTAAACAAAATTGTATATTGGCTTTATGGGACAAACCTTGATAAAATAGCATTTAAGGACACAGTTCTTGCAGCCGATTTACAAATTGGTTGTTTTTATACTTGGTCTTTTCCTAAAACATCAGGCTTTCGTATTCCTGCTGTACTGGGTTTTAACTTCACTGAGCCATTGTCTGCTATTGAACAAGAAGCTGAAGTTGTTATCGGTAATGACCCGGTTGTTATTGGAAGTGACCCTGTTGTAGTTACGCTACAAACAGCGGATAATAACCTTCCTATATTAAAGTTTTTTGTCACTTATTCGGATTATTTGGTTAGTGCTACTAACACTGAAAGAGTAAATTACACTTTTGCTGATTTACAAAAAACCAATCAGGTCGCTAACATAACTTTCCAAGACTTTAGTAGCTTTGTGCCTAGTGCAAACACATTAAGCATTCTAGCGCCTATATGGGAATCTAGCGCAGTTGTTTATCCACGTAAGTATTTTATTACGTCTTACGCATTCGGCAACAATGGCCCCGCTAGGGCTAAGACAGCGCAATATCTAACAGTGTTTTGTAAGCGCTCTGAAACTGCTTTAGATGCTCTAGGACAAGAAGTTAATCCTTCTTCGTGTCTGCTACAAACTCGTTGGGATTTTACTGACAATAGTAATACTGGTAAATGGTCAGATGAGCAACAAGTGTATCGCTATGGCAGAGTGTTTCTTACAAACAACAATCAAGCACTAAACACTGGCTATCCTTTAATTATCACTAAAAACAAAATTAAGGGGCGTGGCAAAGCTTTACAAATGAAGTTTGAAGCTGAAACCGCTAAGAATATGCACATTTATGGATGGTCTATAAACTACACGGGGAACACTAATGTATGAACTTTTTTGGTCAGATGAAGATGGTCACTTGTATTTTGTGACAGACAAAGAAGGTACTGTTTGGGCGCATGCTGAAATACATAATTGGAGTAAAAGTTCTTATTACAAAGCTAAAGCAATATGGCTAGAAGCATTAGAATCGTTTAATAAAAGAGGAATTGAAGTTGTTTGTGTTGCTATTCCAGACAATGACCCTAAATTAAAAAAGTTTGAAAAGATGTTTGGGTTTGAAGAAGTCGAAAGCATAAAAATTCCTAATGTAAAAATAATGTATTGCGAAACTGAGGTATAATATGGGAATTGTTGAAGGTATTATTGCATCTGCTGTTATTGGCGCTGGTTCGGCTGCTATGCAACAACGTGAAGCTAAAAAAGCCGCTTCTGCTCAACGTGAGGGACAAGCACGTATTTTAGCAGAAGAACGTAAAAGAGCAGAAGTGGAAAATGTACGTAAGCTACGACAACAAGTACGAGAGCAACGTATAGCACAAGCATCGTTAACAAGTCAAGCTGCTTTAACAGGTGGTGTAGGAGGTTCTGCTGTTGCTGGTGCGTCTGCCAGTGCTGCTTCTCAAGCTGCTGGTAATGTATCTTTCATGCAAGACATTGCAGAAATTAACACAAACATTGGAAACATTCAAATGGATACAGCACAAAGGGTTGGGTCTGCTCAAGCAAGGGGAGAGAGGGAGGCTGGAACGAGGACAAGAGGGAAAGAGGGAGCAGTAACGAGGCTATCGTAGTTGAATTGAACATTTGATTCACGGTGACAATTAATACACCATCCCATGCTCAAATCAGCCACTTGCTTTACCTCACCCATCTCATTGATTGCGCCATGACAGCTCTGGCACTGAACCTTACCGGCATTCACGTGCTGGGCGTGGCTGAAATAAACGTGATCAGGAAGGTTATGGATTTTAACCCACTCAATTGGTTTTTTAATCATGGAAGGATCCCACTTGTTAGGCTGATTAGGATCAAATCCGGCATATTCATATAATTTCTGAATCTCCGCAGTACCATCAATCTCATTGCCATCTTCATCAAACAACTTCGGCCCTTTCTCATAAGCCTGAATGGCTTTGTGGCAATTCATACAGGTATTCACCGAAGGAATAGCGGCATGCTTACTTTGTTCTGCACTTCCGTGGCAGTACAAGCAATTAATTTGATTGATACCTGCGTGTACTTTGTGAGAGTAGTAGATTGGCTGTACTGGCTGGTAGTTTTTTTGACGACCTAATCCAATGGCACCTTTGGCCACCATATATCCGCCAAATACAAATAATCCTATGGAAATCAATGTGATATAGGTCTTATTGCGCCAGAAGGGAATACCCGCTGGTGTTTTAACGCCCTCTGCCTATCGTGACTGGGAAAC
>OKRQ01000008.1_pt1 | contig 12648 bp, 21 predicted proteins | sample 1601101 | NCBI WGS metagenome assembly OKRQ01 (sample SAMN07581548, study PRJEB24739) | freshwater metagenome | place: Singapore | collected 2015-04
GTTTCCCAGTCACGATACCAGAAGAAAGAGGCAGAGAAAGAGGCAGAGAAAGAGGCAGAGAAAGAGGCAGAGAAAGAGGCAGAGAAAGAGACAGAGAAAGAGGCAGGGAAAGAGACAGAGAGAAAGAGACAGAGAGAAAGAGACAGATAGAGAGACAGGCAGTGAGAAAGACAGAGAGACAGCCTGAGGAAACACTGAGATACAGACAGAGGGACACTAAGAAAAAAGAGAAAATGTGAAGTCTAAAGAGAGAGAAATATGTTTGGGAGAAACAGAGAGTTTTAGGAACCTGAGACAAGGGTACAAATTGACAGAGATGGACAGAGATAGAGAGAGTGAGGGAGAGAGAGAATAGAGAGTTAAAGATTGAAGAGCAGTGTGTAGCATTGATTTCAGCTAAAAGCCGTCTCCCTGCTGTAATTTTTGCTCCCGTTTGCGTATTTGTATCTGCTAAAGTTCGATCAACTAATCTATAAAGCAGTGCCGCTATCCAATCTTCTAAAGTGTCAGGTGTAGGAGAATTAGCCGTTAAAGAACCAGAAATTTCAGCCCAAGGCACAACAAGATAAGTCTCGCTCGGAATTAAACCAGTAATTGCGTTACCAAGCGCAGATCGAGTATTAGCAGAAAGAAACGTGACAGGAACACCCATAAATTTAAATGATTGTTGTGTTTACACATCAATTTTAATGCAATACAAATTATTTTTAAAATTAATTTTATTTTTGTTGCGTTTTTAAATGCCACTGGTCACAGCCACAAAATATACGCCTGTAACACGAAAATTACAGGTTTTTTAATCCAACTTTAGGACTATAATGATAGGAGTGTCCCAAAACGCTTAATTAGTCTTAGTTTTCAATTTTGTCCCTTTGGTCTGAAAATCCTCGTGTCCGCGGTTCAAATCCGCGTCTTGGCATCGCAAAACACTAAATACGGATCAAGTTTTGGAGTACACCGCTAAATGTGAGGATGCCACCAAAAACGAGACTAAACTTAATTAGTCCAAATTTAGCCCATGTTTTCGGAGGTTAATTATGCCGATGGATCGAAAGCGATACCCTAAAAATTGGGAATCAATCGCTTTAACTATTAAAACTCAAGCGGATTGGCAGTGCCAAGAATGCGGACTTGATTGCACACCCGCACCGATAGCCGATCGCTCTCTTAAAGCAAAACACACCTTGACGGTACACCATCAAGACCATAATCCTGCTAATAATCACCCCGATAATTTGATAGCTTTATGTAGTGCGTGTCATCTAAGAAGACATTCGAGGAAAAGGAGGAATATCAGCATAGGTCAATAGTTGTATAATTGAAGCTTAAAATATAATACAGGAGACAAGCTGTGAGCGAGATTACTAAAGACTTGATTGATTTTTTGATTACCGAAGTGAAAACGCAAAAACCGCTAGGAGAAAAACAATTATACTCTGACGATCAATGTCTGGAAGTGGCTTTAAGAATCATCAAGGCTAATTTTCCTATTTGTGTAAATAAAATGGTCAAAGGGGAAAAATGGGAGTTATAGTGTTTAGCTATGGATCTAATTAAAAGACGACTTGAGGAAATCAACCGCCGGTTAAAGGTGGCAAGGATCGGGGTCGCTTTGGAGATTAGGGGAGAAAGACTTTATCTTAGGGGAACTTTCCCCCCTAAACTGGGTAAGTCTGGTTATTCTCAACAGAGAATTAGTTTAGGAGTTTACGCTAACAGCGAGGGGGTAGATTTCGCTGAATCAGAAGCGAAAATTATCGGGGGGTTACTCGCTCAAAATAAATTTGACTGGTCTAGATTTTTGGCAGTGGAAAAAACCCCGGTATATTTGGTTAGCCATTGGGTTAATCGCTTAGAAACCGATTATTTTTCGACTCACGAGAGAACCCCGACCAGTGAACAGACTTGGAAGATTGACTATTATCAACCCTTGATGAAATTGCCACAAGACCAGCAATTATCGAAAGAAATACTAGAAAAGACTTTACTATCTGAAACTAAACCGAACACGAGAAGCCGCCGGCGCTACGCTCTCGCTTACGCTGTACTCAGCGATTTGGCAAAAATTGATCACCACTTTCGGGAATTAGTGGGGAATTATTCCATCAAGGCAGTTTCCCCGCGCTCTCTCCCCGACGATCAAGCTATTGCCAATAGTCGAGAGTCTCTTGATAGTCCATCATGGCAGTGGGCTTATGGGATGCAAGCAACTTTCGGACTAAGAAATCATGAGATATTTTTCACTGATCTAGACGACTGGCCGATCGCTTATGTAAACCGGGGGAAGACCAGCGAGCGCTATGTGTGGCCGCTTTTTCCTGAATGGGCTGATCGTTGGGAGTTAAAAAATGTTCTCAAGCCAGAGGTGAGTGGCCAAAAAAATAGCGATTATGGTAGTCGCGTCACTCAAGCTTACAAACGGTTAGGAGTTCCCTTTTCGCCGTATAATCTCCGGCACTGTTGGGCTAGGAGGTCAATTGAGTTTGGGTTAGATGTTTCTCTAGCGGCTGCTCAGATGGGTCATTCGGTGAAAATTCATACCGATGTGTATCGGCTCTGGATTGATCGGAAAACCCATGAACGGGCTATGAGTTTAATCTTGAGTAGAGGAGATCGACCTTTACCTCCTAATATTTAATCTTGTTGTAGAAGAAATCTTCTTCATAGTAATCATCACTAGAATTGCAACTAACAAAACCTTCAATTATTGTTTCGCCCTTAAAATTTGAAAAATGAATATTTTCTAGCCATTCCTGAAAAAGTTTGTCAAATTCACTATTAATTTCAACGGTCAAAAGATAACATTTTGTTTGTTCCATTGCCAGTAATCGCAGAAGAGAGACTAAAAAAGTTTTTAACATTATAACACGATAGAATGATTTTATCGACTAAAAAACGAATAAAAGACGGCTTAAACCGTCTTTTTGATTTAACTGTCTAGGTTTGAGTTTACCCATTTTTTCTCCAGGTTTACCGTTCGCCATTTATCGAAGCCGTGGGGATAACCTAATAATTCCAAAATTTTAAAGAGGTCGTTCCATCGGGCTTGACCACGAAAGGAAGCTTCGATTTCCGCTTTGTTCATCACTCTGGTTTGAGGGGGAGCCTTGTAGATTTTCAACCTGTTAGGGTCGTCATGGTACTTTCTACCATCCCAGAAGCCCTTGATCTTTTTATCAAGATCAACCAAAACGACCCCATAGAGATATTGGAGAACAGTGTCGGGGTGATCTTCTAATGGTTTATTTTTGCGGTGTGGTGTGTCACTTTCAGGGTGTGATACTGGTGTGTCACTTTCAGGGTGTGATACTGGTGTGTCACTTTCAGGGTGTGATACTGGTGTGTCACTTTCAGGGTGTGATACTGGTGTGTCACTTTCAGAGTGTGATACTGGTGTGTCACTTTCAGGGTGTGATACTGGTGTGTCACTTTCAGGGTGTGATACTGGTGTGTCACTTTCAGGGTGTGATACTGGTGTGTCACTAACGAGAGAAGAAAGAAGTGCGATCGCTTTTTGGATAGTTTGGTGATCGAGTTTTTCCTTGTGGGTTGATTGATCGAAAAAGGCTATCAGGATTTTTTCCACTGCCTGACTAATTGATAATCCTTCCGATCTAGCGAAAGACTCTAGGTACTCAGATAGAGGATTATCAACATAAGCAGTAATCCTGCATTTATTAGTAGTCATAGGCTTTACCCTTTTTACAGGTATCTTATAGGTATGTACCTATACCTATATTACTACAGGTACTTTTTAGAGTCAAGGTATTGACTATAGGTGTTTTATAGGTATAATGATTATAGGTATAGTATAGGTACTCCAAGATGCCAATATCTCCAAATAATTTACAGTTCTCTCTGTCTAGCGAATACCTAGACAAGTTAAAGTCTCTCTCTAAAGAGGGAGAGTCTCTAGGCTTGACGGCAAAACGAATTTTAATCGAAGCCCTTGATGAATTCATCGGTGGGAAAACGATCCGCAAGGAGAATGATTCACGACTGACCGATTTAGAGTCTCGGCTTCAAAAGGTAGAGGAAAACCTTGATCTCGTTTTTGAGGCTGCGGAAACTATAGAGGAGAGGGAAAAACCGGACAAAATCTCTCAAGTGATGGAAGCGTTTAAGGGGGTGACAAAAATACTCTCTGAACATAATTCACGTCTGATCGCTGTGGAGTCGTCGCATCAGGAAATAATTGATCGCATTCAAGCCATTGAGATCGGGATTGACTGCCAGCACTACGGTGACGAGGTTAAAGAGTTACGGGGTCAAGTTGACGAATTGCGAAAACTGGTTTATCAGTTGACCTCACCAGTGAAAAGAAGATAGGTCAAGTGTTGGGTGTTGGGTTAGCGATCGCTTTTGTTTAGCGGTCGTTTTTTTGCGTGTGTTTAAAAAAAAAGTTTTTCGACACAAACGGACGATCAGGTAGATCATCCTAATGATCAAAAAAAAAAACAAGTAATAGTAAGGGTTTTAAGGGTGATCGTTTAGGTGATCCACCCGGTGATCCACGGGGTGATCGTTCAATTATTACGATCACCCCGTTTGTTTGTACTAAAAAACCCCTCTACAGGAGAGGGGTTGCGAGGTTGTTGGGTCAAATCTACAGGGCGCGCCTGGCTTGAAGAGTAACAAAATTTAACAATTAGAGATCGTCGGGTAGGTCTGTAACGTCTAAACCTATTTCCCTCATTGCTTTCTGTAAAGCTTTTATCTGTGGCACTGAGAACATTGGCTTGGTTTCCCCATTTTCCCATCTGACAATAGTTTTCGGGTAGGTTCCCAGTGTCTTCGCAAACTCTCGATGAGTCATCCCTAATGCTTTTCGGACTTGCTTCAAAGCGTTTTCACCAGAAATTAACTTGACTTTTACTACGGTTTCCATTGTACAATTTAGTTGTCAGTCTGACAACACAGCAGGCGTGACACAAGAGAGACAAGCCGCCCTAGTTCCCTAGCTGGCTTGTCTCCTCTCAAAAGCGATCACCTTTCTAGGCAAGAGGCGATCATCTCTCATCTTAGTGATTAAAGGTCTTAGATTTCACTGTCTAAGAGAGTATCTTGTAGAGCGTCTAGGAGAGCTGCTTATGGCGTAACCGACCTTTGGATTCATTGGGTTCTCAAATTCCTTAGACCTTTTTGGTGGCGATGACTTCTCCCGTCGCCACTTTTACCCCCCCCCTCTCCCCCTATGGCAAAAAAATTGTTTTTGATTCTAGTCGATCCTGAATCCGATTTTGGTAAATCTCTTGAGTCGTTTCTCCAAGAGAACCAACAGCTAGAGAATGTTTTATGTATTGATGCTAATCGTGATGGGGTTATGGTTAGTTCAAATAATCAATCTATCTCCTTGATTCCTTCGATTTGGGCATTCCCCTCTGATTCGCATTGTCAGGATTCTGAAAAACAAATCCTGATTGAAACTATCGACAAGTTGGAACGGCAAAAATATCGAGGATTGTATGGACCTGATGCTTAAGGAGGTTGCGTGAGTTATTTCTACCTGATCGAGGTTGACCCTCAAAGTCCTTTAGATATGGATATCCAGTGCAAACTAGCGGCCGCTGTACATGGCCATGCTCGTGGCTATCGAGATTACTATCGGGTCACGGCCGATAGTGTTCCGGAGGCTGTGGGCAGAATTTTGATTAACGATCGGCTGCTAGTCCAGAGACAAGCTGATTTAATGTCAGTCGATTTAAGTCAGTCGAATTGGAATATAGGAGAGCCTGAATAAATGGGTGATCCAGTTTTCGACAAGTGTTCGGTCTGTAAGCGGCGATTGGTTTGGATTGATGAACTGGGGGATTATATCCCTTTAGTGTCAAGGAATTGCCGTCGTGATAATTGCCCTTTCGTTAATGACTTAGAGGCTGACGAAGAAACTAACTACGATCCCGATAATTATGAGGAGTAACTTATGGCTCGTAAGAAGAAACTAGGCAATAAGGACAATGGTTTTTTGTTTGCTGAAAACGAATCACCACAGTCGGAAAGCTATATGATTCTTGAACTTCGGCAGAAGCGCCGCCGGGCTGCTGATGCTTTTGACCGACTTAAGGCAGATCATCGGGAGTATGTGGCTAAATTTGGTAGAACTTGGTTGATGGGGGGTTAGAACTATGCGATTGGATTTTGATAGCGGATGGCTCTACGGGTCTCTGGTTTTAGAGACAAATCTTATTTATTTCCCCTGCGATCGCACTCCTTTTCGAGATATACTTGCTTTTTTTAATGGGGGAATCCGTGACGGGTCTGGATACTGGTTTATCAGCGACAACGGCTTGCTGCAATTCGCCTTCCTGACTAATCAGCTTGATGAGTATCAGGCACGGTGGCGATTAGAGTGGTTTGATTATCACGAGTGCAGGGGGGGTGATTCTTGGTTTTAGGATGCCAAAAAAAAAACAGACAGTAAAGAAAGGCTTTACCGTCTGTCATTTAACACAAATTTCATTTATTAATTATGAACTATTCTAGCACAAAATCATTAAGTTTTCCATCCCCTTGTCCTCACTGTGGCAAGGAAAATAAGAATAAATGGTGTTACGAGTACACTTCCGAGAGCGGTGTACTGTACGGAGTCTGTCAGCGCGAGGCTGAACCTGCTCAGGGGTGGGAATCGACTGAGTATTTCGATAAGGAAGGAAAGAGGAAATATCGAATGATTCAGGAAAGATTTGTTAAGCAGGTTCGGACAAAAGCCTCAAGATCGTGGCTGTACCACGATACTAACGGAAAGCCGTTGGTTTTAGTCAAGCGAGAGGATGACGGGACCGGCGATCCGAAATATTCTCAGTGGCACTACTCGCAATCGGGGGAATTATCCCGGGGTCTTGGCCCAGTTAAATCGGAAACCATTCCAGTTTATGGTTACGGCTCGGTGAGACAAGCGATCGAGCGGGGTCATACTATTTGGATTGTTGAGGGGGAGTCGTGCGCTGATGCCCTTAACGCACTTTTTGGGGGAGATTACGCAGTCACTACTAACATAGGTGGATCGGGTAAGTGGAAAGACTTTAATACGGAAAATTTGACCGGGGCCAATCGGGTGATCATTTGTCCCGACCGGGATGTGCCGGGGAAAAAGCACGGGGAAAAAGTAGCGGAACACCTGCGGCGCGCAGGCATACCCTTTTCGTGGTGTTTTCCCGATCCGACTAATTGGGAATGGCAAGACTTACCTCCTAAAAAAGGTTTCGACGTGGCCGATTGGTTAAAGGATAAGACAAACGATCTTGACAAACTGATCGATGCTGTCACGGATCGTCCGATTTGGGATAAGCCCGTTAAGCCTGCGATTGATTTCGAGGAAAGAAAGCTATCGAGAGATTTTGACCTTCGGCCCGATCAGGGGGCCGAGCCTTTGCTCCGGCTAGACGTTAGAGAACTTTACCAGTTCGTTAAATCGACTTTTGGATCGAGATTGCGTTTTAACGAGATGACCAGAGAGGTTGAGTTAGATCGCGAAGAGTACGATCTCGACAATGCCTATTTAGAACTAGGCATCCATCACGGGATTAAAGCCTCTAAAGCCTTGGCCTTAGATGTGTTCATGCTGGTGGCTAAGGAAAATTCTTGGCATCCCGTTCGTTATTACTTGGAGAAAGTGGCGAATATGGTTCGCCCAATATCCTTAGACAATTTAGCCGAAAGATACCTAGGGACAAAAAATCCTCTATATAACATTTTCCTTAAGAAAACCTTGATCGCTGCTGTGGCCAGGATTTTCGAGCCGGGCTGCCAAGTTGATACGGCCTTAGTTCTACAAGGTAAGACCGGTGTTAGAAAAAGCAGTTTTTTCAAATACCTGACCGGTCGCGAATGGTTCAACGATGACTTTAAAGATGGTGATAACAAGGATGAGCTTTTAAAGCTGCATCGAAGCTGGATCATCGAATGGTCTGAAATTGAGTCGGTTCTGAATAAAAAGAAATCAGGGGACCTGAAAGCTTTTATCACCTGTACATCCGATTGCTTCCGAGAACCCTACGGGCGAAAAACGGCTAATCATCCACGGCAGCAGATTCTTGTCGGAACGACTAACGAGGGAGAGTTTCTTTCCGACCCGACGGGAAACCGCAGGTATTGGGTTATCCCCGTCGCGGTTGATCGGATTGACACCGATCTTTTGACTCAAGAGCGCGATCATATTTGGTCCGCAGCTGTGGCAGCCTATGCGGCGGGTGAAAAGTGGTATCTAACGGATGAAGAGGAACAGTTGGCCAAGGAGAATAACGAGCATTTCCTAGAGTCCGATGTATGGGAAGACGTTATACTAGAGTGGCTCTCTGAGAGAGAAGAAACTCAGGTAACGATTCGGGCGATTCTATCAGAAGCGTTAAATATTGATATTTCGATGCAAGACAAGCGGGTACAGGGACGGGTCGCGCGTTGCCTCACTAAGAACGGCTGGGAACGCAAAATCGTTGGGAAAGCGCGTCAGCGAGTTTGGGTAAAACCTTTGAGCAGTACAGATGAACGGGTGATCGTTCCCCCTGAAAAAACGAACGATCACCCCATGATCGTTGAGGTGGATCACCCTCAAAACGGGCATGGTGAGCGGGTTTCAGGCATGGGTGATCCACCTGATCCACTGAATTCGGGAAATTTGGAAAAAAATATTTCTGGTAATTTTCTCTCTTCACAGCAAAAAGAAACTCCGAAGCCAAAAAGCGATCGCTTAGAGGTGGGTGATCAGATTGAATATGAGGATGTTTTTCAAAATCTCATCAAACGGTCCGAGATCGTGGATATTACCGAAGGGGTAGTACCTGATACTGGAGAGCCTTTTTTCCTCTATCGTTTGGCTAATGGGGGATTATACCCGGCTGAAAGTGTCAGGTTTATCGGTAAAAAGCCAAAATGGTATGAGACGCATGGCAATGGCATCAAGGCTAAAAGTCCATGAAGTTGGGCCAAGTAAAATTGTCAGGGAAAAGTTTTGACAAGTTAGTATGCAAGTAATTAACCTGTTTTTTAATTTGAACGATCCTTTCGTTTTGGTTTTCATTGTGATGCACTAAATCTATCTTGATTTGATAAATGTCGGCTTCAATTTTCTCGAAGTAATCTTTTAGCTGCAGGGAAAGTTTAATTAAATAAATAGTTCCACTGATAAGCGCAATCGTTAAAGAAATGATTATTTCAATATCTAATGTCATTTAATTATTTTCTATTTTTAATGGTGTGATTAAGGCAAAATCATCTTTAACTGTAAGCAAACTTTCAGGGTGAATCAAAACTGCATTCGGTGGTTTAATCAAGTTTGTCTCGTGAACCAAGACACTAAAATAAGATGTTTTGGACTCGATTTTTGCGACTGAAAAATACTCACCATCAGCAATTACTCCAAATCTCCGCAAAAATAAAGGTTTTGCTTGATAATGAACAATCACAAAATTTTCAACTAACCCACTGGCTTGAATAACTGGATTAAAATCTAAATCAAGCTTACTGCCTAAAATCACATTCCCTAAATTATCTCGCCATTCAGAAATAAAAGTATTAGGAATGCTCCCTTTAATAATTTTTTGAGATTTGGTCATAAAATTTCCATAACATCTAAAGGATTAAAAGCCGTTGAATTTTTCCAAAGTTCAAAATGTAAATGAGCGCCCGTGCTGCTTCCCGTATTGCCAAGAGTTCCTATCTTCTGTCCTTTTGTTACCGATTCATTTTGTTTGACAAAAACTTTTTGAAGATGAGCATAAACTGACTGGGTGAATTCGGGAATATTGACATGATTGATTCTTATAAAATTACCGAAACCACCTCCACAGCTTCGATTGCCTTCTCTGCATCCTGAAACTGATTGATTAACAATACCGTCAGCTACAGCATAAATTAAAGTCTCTTTAGTGGCTGCAATATCTACCCCTCTATGCAGCCTTTTTGTGCCTGAAATTGGGTGAATTCTGTAGCCAAAATTAGAAGAAATACGTCCTATCCCATTAGTGGGTTGAAAAAAAGTATTTATGGGGTCAATTTCTAATAATTTTTCAATCGTAAAAGGCCCCAATATTTCTGGATATTCCAGGTTTAAAAAGTCTTTAGCTTTTTCAAAAGCCCTTTTGGTTTGCTGCCCGAACACTCCATCTACTTGACCAGAAGGAAACCCTTTAGCATTAAGAAGTGATTGAAGCTCTTTAGTTAATTCGTTAGATGGGTTCTCTGTCAAATTAATAGAAGCACCTCTTTTTAATTGTTCAATTAACAAGGGATATTTATTATTGCTGCTTGTCATTTTTTCCTCTCATGTAAACAAAATAATAAGTAATAGAATCAATCGCCAATTTGTCCCAAGTTGTTTGTCCTTTTAATAATAATGACATCGATGCTGATAACAACAAAGCTATAACCACTACTAAAGAAGGAGTTAGCCATTTGTCCACAATTTTAAAATCCTCAATTCACTCAGGTATGAGAGCTTGTCTTACCGCTTCGATGACGATTTCTTGTACAGTAGAAGCAGATAAAGGACGAATTTCTTCTTCAAAATCTGGAAGCGGCTGAAATTCTTGCAGATTTAAAGAATAGCGAGAATCAAAGTTAATCCCATTTTTTAGATACTTATACCACTTTGTCGCTTGAAAGCCTCTAGTAATTTTTTGGGTTTTGAGTTCATCAGGAAAATTTAAAAATACAATTTCTGATCCGGGCTTGGGAAATAGCCGAACCCATCTAGAATCAGGCTCGCTAAATCCAGAGCGATTGTAAAAAGAGCGTAATTGTACATAACTTTTGATGTCGCTTAAGTCGCCACCCCAAGTTACTCGAAATACTGATAACCCCTGAGTTGCTTGACCTGGGAAAAATTGCCAGTTTCCATCTGGCAAAATTGTCCCTAGATCATTCCAAATTCCTAAATCATCCAGGAGGGCAACCATAAGCCAAAATCGTCCTTTTCTAATTGGCTTTCGTCATCGTACTGCTCTAAATCTTCTGCGTTAATTGGCTGAAGAATTCCGTTATTATCAGGAGCAAAATAGGCAATATTGCCCCTGATAGTGTCACGCCAATTAGGAGGTGGCGATGAATGAAGAATAGTCCAAAAATCTGGATGATTTGGGGTTATAATTACTTCATTCATAAGCATTAGATTAATCTTTCAGCAGATATTCGATTGAATCCATCTGTTAAAGGAGCATTATGTGAACAAAAAGTACTAAAATTCGCGCCAGTAGTTAGTGTAAGTTTAGCTTTCCCTGGTTTTGGCAGACTAGATGCAGCTACTAATTTGTTTCTTTCTGCGTCAGTTGTTATTGTTTCAGAAGTTACCAATCCTAAAGCTGCTCCGTAAGTATCAAAATCTGCTTTATTCAAAGGAAAAGCGTATAAAGCACCGTTTGATAAAGAGGCTATTGCTGTAATTGTTTTTCCTGCGGTTCGCAAGCTGACAGTTCGCGCAGGCTTTACCAAATTCCAGCCATTTCTAAGCACATTTTGTAAAGCTGGTACGGCGCAAAAAGTGCTTATACTGCTTTGTGTACCAGATAATGTTTTACCTACTCGCGGCGGCTTTGGAGAATTAGCCCGCAAAAAAACAAGCGCACCAGAAGGAATTCCTGCTCCTCCATCTCCTATTTTAATATGGCCCAATAAACTTAAATCGCCTTCGCTTACATTATTGACCGCGGATAAATCTTTCGTTTTGAATTGATAATAACTCGTATCGGACAGCTGTACAATTATGCTTTGATCGCGAAGTTTTCCTCTCGTGTAAGAAGGCATTTATTTACTCCTTAATTAGTTTCAAAATTAAATTACTCGCACGTCATAAGTTTGCGTTGTCTCGTTCAAAAGATATTGAATGTTGAAAGATAACGGACGCAAATATACATCGTTTACTGATACTTTCGTAGGATCGAGTCCAGTCGAGGGATTAGTGGATGCAAGGGCATCAGCTGCCAAAGTAAACGGAGTAACCGCGCCTAAAGTTTTTGTGATTAACGCCGATGGGGTTGCCGGGGTAGTGACTCGAATCGGAATTTCATTAAATAAATAGCGAAGCATTGCCGCAAACCATTGGCGCGATTGTGTATCGTTGCCCGGATTAGTGGCTGTTACCGCTCCGTAGGCATCGACTTCGGTGTGAGGGATTAAAACCCCGGCCTCAGCGATTGCTCCGGCACTAGCCACAGATACGGCATCAGGAAAAACATCGGTAATTTTTAGCACGCCTCGACCTGAATTGCTTCCACTGGTAGGAACTGGAATAGGATAAACGGTGCTGGTACTGTAATCAATAACCTGCGCGATGCTTGCGGTAAATGTTTGGTTGAAAACTCCAGATTCAACTCCAGCAGGGCTACCTTTGGTAACAGTAAAGCCTAAAGCTGTAATAAGCGAGCCGCTGATGGCTCGCTTAGCCGCAATGGTGGACTGTAGGGTAGTTAAAAATCCAGCCAAAAATTTACAATTTTTTATAATCGTCTCTACGGAATCTGCTAATTCAGAATCAGCGGTCAAACCAACAATATTGTCGCGGGGGATAAAAATCCCGGCGGCAGGTGCGGTTTCAGCGCTAGGGACATAAACTAACGGCATAAACAATCCTCAAGTGAACATTACCTGATACCGTTATAGCCCATTAACAGGGCATCCGCTAGAGGTTTCGGGTATGCTAGGGTTAATACAAACCCA
>OKRQ01000009.1_pt1 | contig 11757 bp, 28 predicted proteins | sample 1601101 | NCBI WGS metagenome assembly OKRQ01 (sample SAMN07581548, study PRJEB24739) | freshwater metagenome | place: Singapore | collected 2015-04
TACACATAGAGGCACACTCTTTCCCTACACGACGCTCTTCCGATCTGTTTCCCAGTCACGATAAGGTGTATGGTTTATGTTTTTGGGTCATGTATTTATCATACCAAAATTTAGGAAAAAAATCAAGTCCTTCGTAATTAAATTTTGACAAAAATACAATGTCCGATTTGTCGGTTTGCCTAGGCGATTTTTGCAATTTACGATCTGCAATTGCAAAATAAAAATTGAGCAGTTTTTACTCTTGCTCAGGAGTTGCGATTACTTACGCAATCGCTAAAGTATTGCGAACAACATTTAGCAGACGATTTTTTTCTGCGGTAATTGTTGCGTCAAAACCAGAAGCAGCAGCGAGTAGAGATTCGTTAGAACCACCACGAGCATTTCTGTGCCAATCAAGGCGTTCAGTTAGCGCATTGAAAGCACCCCACGCATTGCCAGCAATCATTCCATTGAACTCACCTGTGTAGATGTCATTGATAACATCAACTTTGTTAGTCCAACGAGTAAGTGCGCCCTTCTTTTCATCTTCGGGCTTTGGATAAGCAGCAAGAACAATATCATTGAATTGAGCAGCAGTGATTTCTTTTTGAATCATAGCATGAGCCAATTTATCGAATTCGTCCATATAAGCATTGGCAAGACCAAGTGCTGTGCGAGCAATAAGAATCTTACCCTCAGCAGATTGCGTATGGCGAATCTTGAAAGATTGCTTTACGCCGTCTTTCTTGCGCTTAGTATTGAGAGCAAGATTGAGAGTGTTAGCGCATACAACACGAACAGGTGTGATTGACGCTTGAATAGCAATAGAGCCGTCGTGTGATGTATTGATAAGAAGATAAGTCTTTACCTTATCCGCAACACCCGTAGGGTCTAATACAGTTTCACGCTCAAGAGCAAGAGAGCCGAATACAACACGACCTCCACGAATTGAGCCAGCAGTTTCCCAACGACCTCCGCCGTCAAGGATATTATCACCGAATGAGAATAATTCTTCATTTTGTAGTGGAACATATCGTTCGCCTACAACACCAAGAACATCGGTTTGTGTGTTATCGGTAGGGTTAGTACGAACAACATATTGATAAGACTTATCTGAAGATAAGTGAGATGGAATATTGACATCTTCTAATCTAACATTCCAATTATTTAGATTAGCAGCAGCAAGCATTTCTGCCGTAGTTTTTTCTTCTGTGAAAACTGTGCCTAAGCCGTGCCAAGCAGGTTCTCTAAAAGAAGCGAAAGAAGCAACGCCATTTTGCGTTTCTAATTCGTGAGCCATTTTTTTCCTTTCTGTTAGTGATTTACCAATCTTAGCACAATCTACCGACATTAGCAAATCCTGGTTCTTAAATGCCCCGACACGCCGTAAATTTGACAAAATAAATTTTTGCCCCCTAGGAAATTGAGGCGGAGCAGTTTACGTGGACGTGCTCAGGTCCCTTGCATGCTCCTTTAAGAAAGGATGAAAGAGGAGCAATGCTTGCAGATCTTGGCCCCTTTCATGAAGGCCAAGAAATTTATTAGTCTACACGAGAGATGTGGTCAATTTCTACATCAACCTCAACATCATGTGAATGCGAATCAGCATAAACAGTTATGTCAACATCATCAATATCGAAACTTGCTAAATCACTAAGCGGTACAAGAACACGACCAGTAATTGTTGCGGTTGCTTCGAATTCAATTTCCTTAGTTGGATTGAATCCAAAAATGCTGCATATGTCTGAGACAATCTCCTCTGAATCCATTTCAAGATAATCAGGAAGACGATTCTCCAGCATATTTACATGAGAGATATATTGTGCAAGATTTTTAGCACTGCGTCGATTCTGTTCAAGGTCCCATTCAATATCTGTTACCTTTACGGTAGGGTACGAGATAGTTTGGTCCGTCGCATCCAAATCAATAACCTTGTAGGTTACTAACTGGTTAGGGTTGTAGTGTAGCGGCACTACAGTTTCATTATTCGTTTCCATTTGTTATATCCTTTCCTATGGAGTCAAATTCTTTGATAGTATCTATCATCTCATTTATTTGTGATTCTGTCAAGCAGGCTGAGGTGACGAGGGTAGCGGTAAGTGCTGACAGGTGAGTGGAATAGATGAATAGTGCTTTCGCAAACTCTTCCTCTGTCATTTCATTTTTACTGTGATACATAGCGGAAGCCATAGACATAACAGAATTATCCATTACTGCGTCCTGTGTTGCGCTTTGTATTGCTAATGCGGTGCTAATCATTTATTTATCCTTTCTTAGATAATCTAATCATAGCATTTATGACTGACAAATACAAATCGTAGTCTTAATTAATCTCATATAGTGGACTGTGTGCTTTCTCACATTTGCCTAGGGGGTTTTAGAGCAGTTTAGACACTAAAGGATTTCCTCCATACTCAGGTGTTTGGGAGTGCCAGGGGACTTTCGCAACAAGATCAATGCAATCATGTTTTGCATCGCAGGTTGCCGTGAACGCAGGCTTCCACCCAATTCTATTTAGTTTTAGTTGTGGCGGGGGGAATTCCGATTACACAGTTCAAACCCGCCACAATTCTGTTAGTGTGTTTTTACCATAGCGAAGCGAGTTTGATTATTTGCCAAGCGAAGCATAACCTTAGTTACATTCTGTCGCATTGGAACGAACTTCTCAATACGACCTGTGATACCTGTTTTGCTTGTGGTGAATAAATCTCCCACTTGATAAGTATAGCCTCCGAGTGTCATTTGTTTCCTTTCTGTCTATTGGGTTTTAGATTTGGCAGGGTGTTGTCGGTAGCCCACGCACCCTGCCTCATCATTTAGAGATAACGGGCGATAGCGTTATAGGTAGATGTGGAAACTACTTCCTCATCTGTCATCTTGAGAATACGAATTGCGTTCTCAATTTCCTCTACCATTTCCTTATACTGCCAATCGTGGAAACTCTCAAAATCCTTTTCAGGTTCTTTTGGAAGTTCAATAGTTCCCTTTGGCAAGGAGAACGATACATTTATTTCGCCATTGTAGCGAGTGTGAGCAGACAAGTCCTCTGCTTTAGAGATTTGACCAAGTGCTAACTTAGCAATCTCCTTGTTATACTTTTCTTGTGCCTTTGAGAACTTCTCCTCATTGACTTTTTGGTTAGCCTTATCTTTCTTGATTTGGTCTAACTTAGTTTCAAGTGCCTTGATTACTTTGGTTGTAGCAATCTTGACATTTATGGCTTTGCCTCTTGACATTGTTTTCCTTTCTTATGGGTTTTTGGGTCTGTATCTAAGGATAGCATTTCTACCTTAGAAAATCAAGTGAGCAGTTTTAGTAGTCTTGCTCAGGACTTTTCCTGTTATTAGGAATTATTTACTTTGCTGTCCAAGTTGTCCAGCGTGGGCTACCATTGACATCAAGTTTGACACGAACGCTTGTTCCGTCTTTGTTTGGCTTGATTTCTGTGATAGTTCCTGTGACCTTTGACTTCTGTGAGGTATAGAGGTCGCCTACCTTGTAAGTTGCGGTTGCTACTGACATTGTATTTCCTTTCGTTTGGTTGATTTCTTACTTGTTATTATTATGACATTTTTTTGGGGTCTTGTCAAGTCAAAATCCCAAAAATCTCATTATTTGAGATTATTTTAGGGGGGCACTAAATAGGATAAATAACAATACTGCCCACCCTAATAATAGTATTATTTTCATTTTTCCCCTATTTCTTTTTAGCAGAGAACACTATATCAGATTTCTCGTCAATACACAAGCCACACGATACGCATGCGCTGCCTGCCTGTGAGATTAGGGGAATAGCCTTTTTATTCTCAGGGCACTTTGCTCCTACTTTGCCAATCATAGCCTTTAGATCCGCTTGACCTATTGCGAAAGTATCAGCAAGATATGCTAATCGAATACCCTTTTCTTTATTAAGATTAATAGCAATATCTTTGTTATCTTTATCTGTTGAATAATATAAACTAAGATTATCTATATCTTTAAGTATATTAGCGGCGGTAGCCACACGAGTATATACCCAAAACTTTATATCAGGATTATTTAGAATGACATGCTTCCATGCGAATGCGTAGTCATCACTAAAGAAATCTCCGTCCCAATGGATACGGAATAATAGAGGGGCTTCTTTCTTTTCACAATCTTTTCTAAAGTCTGCAATCATCTCAGACAATAACGCTTCCATAGTGTCGTGGTCTGCGTCTTTAAGTAATTCCCAATTGTGTAATAGTACGGCCTTTACGCCTTTGTATATTCTTTCAAGTTTTCCTGCGTAGCAAACACTCTCACAAGTGTTAGTGGCACCAGGGCACGAGAAAGCCTTACCAGCAGGCAATCCAAAAGTGTTGGCAATTGTTGGGGTCTTTCCATTTTTTGAGACTGCATTAGTCACCTTCCTGTCCATACTTCTTTTTAATTTCATTTGGGCCTTTCTTTATTTTTAGTATAACATTTTATTTACTGCGTGTCAAATTTTTGTGTTTTTGTTTTCGGGTGTAGAGTTTTTTATTCCTTAATGGTTGTGCAGCATTAGATCGACGCAACTCCATAAGTCTGCGTAATTCCTCAGCCGTTTTCTTTCTCATAAATTAATCTTATCATAAAAATCTTAAAAATGCAAATGTCCGAATTGTCCGAATCGCCTAGGCGGTTTTTAGAAATTTTCTACAAACAATTCAAAACGCTCATCTTCGCTGATTTCAATTACATCTTTTTCACCAAAATTATTTTCAATCATTAGTGAATATCCATAGTGTAGCGGAGCAATTGAAAGCACTTTTACAATCTCATTACTGATACCAATCAGATCTCCTACCTCCAATTGGTCAGCGTTGAGAACATCTACCATACGAAAGTCTTCTTCCATACGAATTATTGTATCAGACATTTAGAGCCTAACCTGAACATCGCCGTTGCGATAGTGGGTTTGCGTATACATTTTGCCTGACGGACATGATAAATTGTAAGTTGCGTATTCTTTAGCATCTCCACAATCTCTAATTTTATTCCATGCGTTCACCGCTTCAAGTGTATCGGTGGTGCGGAGGGTATGAAATAATTTTCCGTCATAGGAAGTTGTAAGTGCGTAGTCATAGTCCATTTTAGTATTCCTCTCTTTCAATAATCCACGCATCAAGGTGGTGTTGTTCAATAATAGCGTGAGCAGGGGCAGTAGTCAAACCCTTATAGGTTATGCCTTCGGGCATTGGTATTTCCAAATCCCATAGTCCCAAATCATTTACGGCGTCAATAGCCTCAATACAAGGTTGAACCATAGAACGGGGAACGGGTGGATAGTGATTAGCAGATAAGTGAATACCTATCTGAGTTTCCAAATCAAGGTGAATACCAAGATTATCAAGTGTGCCGTCTGCCATTTCTGTTGCGAAATTACTTCCCATTTTAGTTAGCCTCCATTGTTGCGAATAATTGTGGCTCACTTAGTAAGCCGTTGTCATAGATTACTGAGCCGTCATCATCAAGAATTAGTCCGTAGATATTACACTCGCAGTCCTCAACATCATAGTCCTCGCCATTAGCGAAACCAATATAACCTTTACCATAGCAAAAATCGCAATTAGCGATAGTGCGTAGTGCGTATTCTAATTTATCCATTTTTTATTTCCTTTCTTTCAATACTCTGAGCCTATCATAGGGGGCTGACAAAATCAAATCCCCCCACGATACGGCGTGTCCTACCACGAAGAAGTGTAGTAAAAGGACAATTTGGACATTTCGGGCAGAGCAAATACTCTATCTAATTTCTTGATAGTATCCTTGATATCCTGCCAATACCACTCATCGATATCATATGAGCCAAAGAAAAATCCTGCCTGTGGTGGCAATAAATTAGGGTCTTTAGCAAAGATAGCCTGACGACAAGTTTCTCTAAGTTCTTTTAGTTTCTCATGAGATACATAGTATTCGCCACAATTATCATTACCATCTTGTACATTATCGACAAACCATTTATGTATTTGATTAGACTTACGCCAATAAGCACAAGTCACTTCAACATGAACGCCATAGATATCTGTAGCGACATCTGACATCTGAGCGGTATTTACAATATCATTCCAAAGTGGATTTACCACTTCAGGACTATCCAAACCTATATCGTTATCACGATCAAGTTTCTCCCAATTTATTTTTTCCACATACTTTTTAGCGTGGAGATACATATCAAGTCCCATTTACTTTACTCCTACTCCGTCACATTCGACAACATCAAAAACATCAAACTTTACCAATTCGCTATCAGGCAAAAGATAAAGCACTTTATTCAAATTGAAAACCGCTTGTAAATCAGTATCGGCTTCAGTAACAAAACTAATCAAAACATTTTTTTTCATTAGTTATCCTTTCTTTATTTTCAGGCTTCCAGCCTATCATTTTCTACTGACATTTTCAATTTAGACACGCCGTAAATCTGTGGGAAAAATCACAAAATCCGTAAACTGTAACGTAATTCACATTGTGGATAAGCCTGTGGAAAACCCCCTAGGCGATTTTGTTGAAAATTAAATTAATTTTGTTTTGCAGCACACGCAAAGCATTTGAGATCTGCGATAAAAATTCTACCGCAGATTTCGCATTTGCTAAATTTAGTTTTCTTTCGTGGCATTTTTAATTATAAAATAAATTGAAAGCACTAAACCAATTTGAACAAGTGTAGTTAGAATTCTCATCATACGGGAATTAGTCCTATCTCATCAACACCGCAAGCCTTTTCAAATCTCGCTTTATCAAATCTGTCATTATCGGCAGAAAAGAATTGAGCAAATTCCTCAACCAAATCTTCAAAAACTTGTGGGTGTATCTCGCCAGAAAATCCAGCGAGAATATTGGAAACTTCAATATAGTCTTTTCGTGTCATCATTAGTTAGCCACCTCATCTAATAGAATGAAAGCGTGAGTTCCGCCGTCATTTACTCTTTCTAATTCTGCGAGTAATTCATCACGAGTTAGAAGTGAAGCGTCACCTACTAATTCTGTTACTGCTTGAATGTTTAGGTCTGCTACAACCTGCGTAGGAAGTTTCGCAAGTGAGCCTGCGAATGGAGAGTCAGCGTTAATTCGTGAAATAAACTTCACGCCATTAGCGGTGAATTTATAGTCTGTGTAGTTAATTGTAGTCATTAGTTTTTACCTTTCGTGTTTGTTGTTGATACAATTTTAGCGATTTTCTCTAAGTTTGTCAATTGTTGCGCCTTGCGTTGCGCTTCGATCATTTTCTTGAATTCGTCAAGTTTCATTAGTTTGCCTTTCTTAGTAGCCGATTATTTCTGTGCCATAAGTTTCTATGGCTTGCGGTAATTTCATCATACCTTTGTATTCTTTACAGCGTGGGCAAAATCTATTCCACCCATCTGTCATTATTGAACAAAATACGCACACATTATCGGTAGCGCATAAGCCGTTTTCATCTATGAAATCCATTGTGTTCATTAGTTTTCCTTTCTTAGTATTTATTTTAGCAGGGGGGTCTGACAATTACAAGTCAGACACCTTGACCGCTATGGTAGCCCAATTAGTTTTTACGGACTGACCGACACGATAGCGAATAGAAAAGGCTTGATAGTCCTCTCCCACCCATACATCATCACGCTTGGTAGCGTAGTCAATTTCTCCGCCCATAAATCGGCGAGCAAGTGAAGTGGGGCGATAGTGTTGCCCGACAAGTAAATCAACGATAGAGTAAGTTCTCATTAGTTTTCCTTTCTTTATAAAACCATTATCTCATTTTTTAGGAGAATTATCAAATCGACACGCCGATTTAGCGTTGTGATTTAGATAACAATTCCTCAGCATAGGCAGGGTCTGAAACCGCCTCAGCACCGAATTCTAAATAAATATCGGTATAAATTTCGTCATAGTAATCAAAATAATCTGACATTAGTTTTCCTTTCTTAACTTTATACTCTAATAATAGCAGGGGGGTCTGACATTCTACTGATGAGTATCGTGACAAAACGGACATTTCGAAATGTGATTAAAAACACATTTAAAAATCACGCTTAAATTCGGGGTGTTATTAAAGTCACACGTAAACGACACGCCCGACTGCGGGGGCTAGGGAGATCGCCTAGGCAATGTCCGATTTGCACCTTTTGTCGTGTGATGAACACCACATGCGACACGCCGATAGAGGACTTGACTTTTTGAGATTTTTGTGATAAACTAACCATAGTTAGAAAATAAGAAAGGAGCAAAAATGCTCACTCAAAAAACATTAGATAAAATAGTTTATGAATACCAACATGGTGGTGTCCAAAATTATCACCCTGAAATCTCACTATCTGAGAGAAAGGCTCTTTTGAAATACCTATTCTCCCTCCCTGCTAAGTGCTCTGCTGATTGTGAAGCAAATCACACAAAATAGACGGCGTGTCGTCTTGACTTTTTGCCCCTACTATGTTATTATTCTCCTATAAAGAAAGGTTAGATAAATGAAAAAATCTAAATGTATAACTTGCGGTTCTCCCGCTTATGTGTCCAAGCGCAGTATCCCTGCCCTATGTGATCGGTGTATTGAAGGGCTAATTGCCCTTAGAAAGTGACCTAAGTCACAGGCGACACACCGATACGCCTCCCCAAAATGTCGGTGGCAAATGATAAGATTAGATTACTAAGAAAGGTTAGGTAGCAAAAATGCTAACACTAAATTACACAATAGAAAAAGACGGAATTATACTTTCCGAAACAAATAAACTCATGCTCTCAGAGAGTCAAATAAATGACCTCATGGATAGCCTTGTTGCTCATGGCTACACAGTAGAGGAAATGTCAGTAGAGAGTGCTACCATTACTCCTACAATTCACTATTCGGAAAGGAACTAAATAAAATGAAAATGTATCAGACACTAAGTTATGATTGCTCTCCTTGTGGCGGTAGAGGTTATGTCTTCTACGGCGATAACGAGGATTACTCTATTGAACCATGCGAGTGTGTAGCCAATGGCTAACTACTCAGCAGAACAACTACGCAGGAAAGCCCACCTTGAGAGTGGTGGCACTCTTGCTAACTACGATAGAAGTCATTATGAAAAAAACGGGATTACAATAAAACAAGGAGATAAAAATGATACCAGTGAAACTAACAACAACTAACGGAGAAACTAAAACTATTCCGTTTTACACAAGAGAGCATGTAGAAAAGTTTATTGCTTTCTTTCCATCTAAATTGCCGCAGGGGTATGCTGTATGTATTGACGCACCACTGGTCGGAATACATAACGGCTGGCTTGTTGGCAAAATGCCAAAAGAATAAATAAAAATAAATAAAAGATAGTGGGCTAAAAAGTGCTCACTATTTTTTTGATCTTTTTATTATTATTTCTCACATCATACACTTTAGCAAAAAATTCAGATTTTTGATATAATGGGTTTATGTATTGCGAACATGTATATAAAAATATGGGAGTGCCCCTGTGTCCAAAATGTGGGCGGGATACACATGAAACTGACTGGATCAAAGAGAATAAACTAAGAAAGAAATGGCTAAAGGACAATCCTTTGGCATACAAAGAAGTAGGATGGTGGTCAATATGACAGAATCACAAAAAATTTCAGAAAATGACAATATGGGCAGAGAAAAGTTTTGGGAAGATCTTGGTAGGCCAGTAAATGATGGTTTGGCACTAAAAATGTTTCGGGATCAGTGCTGTACAAACTGCTCTTGCCAAGCCGAAAACCGTGATACAATAACGCCATGACAGAAAACCTTGATAACGCACCAGTTAAATGCTGCGATGCCTGTACATGCGAAAACCCTCATAGGTCAGTGCCTATGGATGTTGAAGACAACACTCCTGAAGTTAACGTACAAGAATCTTAATTTATAATTAAGAGATAACGTTATTACTCTTTAGTTTTTCGTATATATTTCCAAACATGAAAACCAATGTTGGCTGACTTTGTGAAATCTGCTTTTCGGTATCTTCTTCACTCATACCCATCTTGCCACAAAGATCTCTGTTATCAGCATTCATGCTTTCTAGCATTAACTTTACTACTTCTTCCTTATTCATCTTTCACCATTTTCCTATCGGGCATTTAGCCTGTCTAAGTGTTGTCTTAAGTTTCATAAAACAACCACACTTTTTACATTTTACCATACGCTTGTTAAACCATTCGCAGGTATTGCATATTTCGAGGCGGGACTCAATTAAATTCTTATCGCTTCTTGGCTGATTCGGATCAAACAAGTCACTAAACTTAACATCATCTCTCACCATTCCATTCTATCATAATACGTAACAGAATACTCTCCACCAAATACTTCAGCATATGAGAAAATATCACACATATATTTCTTCATGGTCGTCAAACCAACTTTATCTGAACTATATTTATATCCATGTGTTAATATTTCATGTGAAACCTTTTCTTGGACAAATGCCTCATTAAGGGTTTGTATATACCGTTCTTTGCCATACCGTTTGGATGTAAAGGATTGATTTGGATATACCGTCCGAAGTTCGTCATCCACACTCTTGGCATAATCTGTGGTTTGGATCACATAATTAACAGATGGACATTTCATCCTATCAGACCATGTTCGCATGTTATCGCTGTAAGATTCCATATTGCGTAATGTGGAGTCAGCGTAGGCCATGCGTATCATATCTGTCGCCGATGTTTCAAGATCTAATCCGAACGCAATTAAGTAAGCCGTTGCGAACGGAAACTTTGATGTATATTTATTTATGCCGAAATATTGATTCGGATTAAATCCTCTCGACGAAACATTATCATTTACCAGTCGCATATGATTTCCTATTGAAACAAAATTTTCGTGATTCATATCACAGTCAACGAATAGGCACTCCTTAACATCTATACCGTCGGCGAGACATAAAACATTTTTATCATATGTGCCAACAATTGTAGACTCGTTATATCTATTTAGTAATTGCGCCGAAACTAAACCATCCATATCTGGCGAGATGATTAATTTTGTGGAATAGTCTAAAGTATATTTAATGCTTTCTTTAAGAAGCAGATCCATATTTTTTCTGCCATAACTCGAACATTACATCTGCATATACTTTATGAGTTAGCCCTGGATAGTGACCTTCTCGTGAAGACTTCCAAAACATACTGCTATCTGCATCTTCATTTTTTTGCCAATGCTCAAACGATATATTGTCAAGCATATTTACGTAATGATTGAATTTATCAGATAACTGCTCTTTGATTATTTCGTTTAATTCTTCATTCCAAGTTGACCACATTAATGGAATGTCTAATGTTTCGCAGATCATTTCTAATGCTGTAACATCTTCATAAAACTTTAATAGTAAGTTTCCACGAATAATTGGAAACGTAGATTCATCACCCATTATCTGTTTTGCGGTATTTGCCAGCATCGGATAACTTCCTTTTTCTTTGTCCATCTTTAAGTCAATCTTAGAAACAACACGCAAAATGTCAGGGAATAATATAACAATCCCGCCAGGCTTTCCAATCTTACGAATATAATTTATAGTGTTATGAACTATAACATCTACAGAAGCGCTATTAACTGCAATGCTAAAAAAGTTATTTTTACCTAAATGCTTATTGAGTTGATATGCCCAAGAATATTCGATTGGGACACCGAGAGCGAATGTATTTGAGCATCCACCGTAGAGTATGTTTGATCCAGAAAGTTCTGAAGAAAAGTCATCACTTCTAAATCCATAATTATTTAACTTATATTCAAACTGAGGATATTTGTGCCAATTATGTCTAATAATTCTATGTTGCTTAAATTATCGTGACTGGGAAACAGATCGGAAG
>OKRQ01000010.1_pt1 | contig 11368 bp, 12 predicted proteins | sample 1601101 | NCBI WGS metagenome assembly OKRQ01 (sample SAMN07581548, study PRJEB24739) | freshwater metagenome | place: Singapore | collected 2015-04
TTCAGACGTGTGCTCTTCCGATCTGTTTCCCAGTCACGATAGGGGGGGTAAGTGAAAACGCTTACCATAATAATATAAGTTCTAATAATATAAGTTTAATATTAAAAGATAATAATAAGGAAGATGTTGAAATTTTGAATTTTAACTCTGATTTAGCAAATGAAGCGTGGATGGATTGGATTAGGTATAGAAAAGAGATAGGAAAAAAGTTATCTTTAACCACCAAAAACGCTCAAATCAAATTTTTAAAGCAATTTTCCGATCAGGAAATTGCAGAAATCATCAATAACTCAATCAAAAACGGCTGGCAAGGCCTTTTTGACCTAAAAAAGAAGAAAAATGGAATTGACTACGACTCCGAACTCCAATCAATCCTTGGAAGTTAAAATCCAAGCTACAATCAACCAATTAGCAAAGACCTTATTAGAGGCCCAAAATCGGCCGCCTATTCAATTATTATTGAACAAGGGTACTGATCCACTACTCATAAGCAAAAGTGTCTCTATTCTCATTCTAAAGGCCTCTAGGAGCCTGAGTGTTTCTGGGAACCTAAAAGAGGGTCAGGCGCACGAAATTGCGCTTGAAATTATTCGGGATTATCCGCTTTTGTCGATTGATGACATAAACTTGGTTCTTTTAAATGGCTGTAAAGGCAAATACGGCCAGATTTTTAGGTTTGATATTTCGGTAATTTACGACTGGATCAGGATTTATGAGGAGGAAAAGGCTGAATTTTTAGAAGATATTAGACCAAAAGAAGAGCCGATAATATCAAATGCCAAGGAAGTAAGCCCAGAGACTCAGCAACTTATCAATGATTTTATGATTAATTTGTTGAAGGAAGGCGGAATGAGGGGCGTGCCGTCTGTGGACTACAAAGATCTTTTAGACGCTCAATTTCCACTAAGACAAAAAAGTGAATCTCAAGGCGTGAAATATAGTTCTTGGGATGAAATCAGGGATTTTGAATTGAAAATAGAGTGGGCGAGGGAATGTACTCACCTTCATACAGGGGAGTTATTACCTGGAAAGCCTACTTATCAGGAATGGTTAAAGCAATGAGGCACGGATCATTATTTTCAGGAATAGGTGGCTTTGACTTAGCTGCTGAGTGGATGGGGTGGGAAAATGTGTTTCATTGTGAATGGAACGAGTTCGGACAAAAAATCTTAAAATATTACTTTCCAAATGCAAAATCATTCTCAGATATTACCAAATCAACTTTCCTTGAGTTTCGAGGAACAATTGATGTCCTCACAGGTGGATTCCCTTGTCAGCCATTTTCAACAGCAGGGAAAAGACAAGGCACAGATGATTCTCGATATCTCTGGCCAGAAATGCTTAGAGTTATACGAGAAATCCAACCTCGCTACATCGTGGGGGAAAATGTTCGTGGACTCGTTAATTGGAATGAAGGGATGGTATTCGACCAGGTGTGTACTGACTTGGAAACTGAAGGTTATCAAGTCATCCCGCTTTTACTTCCAGCTTGCGGTGTCGAGAACGCCCCACACAGAAGGGATAGAATATGGTTTGTTGCTAAAAAAACCAACGACAATGGATGGAGAAGTGCGAAGTGGAAAGAAGAATCCAGTTTCGGGGAACAGTGGGACACTTGCTCAAGAAATAATGAGTGGGTACAAGCCAACGATGGACAAACTGAATTCAATGCTTCCAACACCGAGAGCAGCAGATTGGAATCCGAAATGGCCATCAAAAAATTGGAAAGGAAAAAGCGATTTAAGTTCAGTTATGAATGGAATAAATGGAACTCGTTCCCATCTGTCTCCCCACTTTGTGATGGAGATGATGGGCTTTCCGAAAGATTGGACTCTATTACCTTTTCTAAATGGAGAAAAGAATCAATCAAAGGAGGAGGTAACGCAATAGTTCCGCAAGTTGCTTATCAAATTTTTAAAGCAATAGAGCAGAATTAGCTTATTTAGTTAAACGTAAATTAGCTTATTATGTATAAAATTCATTCATTATCTGGAGGCAAAACTTCAAGTTATATGGCAGTTCATTATCCAGCTGATTATAATGTTTTTGCTTTAGTTACTATTGATGATCCTTTATGCACTCCAAAGGATAGTGGATTAGTAAAAAAGGTAAGTGATAAAATAGGTAAGGAATTTATAGCTACCGCTGAAGATGATTCGACTTTGATTGCTATGTTTGATTTAGAGCAGTTATTAGGTAAAGAAATAACTTGGGTAACTGGTAAGTCATTTGATAAGACCATAGGAAAATCATTTCTGCCAAATAAATTGATTAGATATTGCACTACCGAAATGAAAGTAAGACCAATTTTTGACTGGTGGTTTAAAAATATCGGTCAAAAAATTAAAATGGGAATCGGATATAGATATGATGAAAAAGAAAGAGCCGAAAGATTTACTGAAAAATTTAAAGGTATTACAGGCAAAAGAGGAACAAGAAACAAATGGGAAGAGTTAGAATGGCGTGAAGGTTGGTTTCCTTTAATTGATAACAAGATAGGACATTACACGGTTTACAAATGGGCAGAAGCATCAGGTATTAAATTCCCAAAAGATTCTAATTGTATTGGATGCTTTTGGAAACCATCTCAACAATTACGAAAGAACTATGATGATAATAGGCAAAAATTTGAATGGTTTGCAAGAAAGGAAAGAGAATGCAAAGGAACTTGGAAAGAGGAAATAACTTACGATCAAATTAAAAAATTAGGTTTGCAACAGGATTTTTTCTTTGGAACTGGATCAGGATGTCAAGCGGGATTTTGTACTGATTAGTCACTTTGGTGTAAGGAGGAATAAATACTCCCTTGGGTAGCATCGGCAGTTGCCAGATATGGGTTCGAGTCCCATAAGTGACTCTGTACAGATTTATGTACATAATTTGCATAATCAAAAGTGCAATTTTACGCTAAAATGCACTTTAAGATGTGCTACTTTATCTTTCTATATCCGTCTTTCCAAAGTAAAGAACAAAGGTCTCTGGAATGCCTCACAATTGCTTCTTCGTCAAGATCAGGGAACATCAAATGAAGTTTTTCGTGTATGATAATCTCAAGATGCTTTTTGCCTTTTAATTTATCGTATAACTCAATCTTATTTTGATTGAGGTAAGCAATCCCCCAAGCAGTCCTAAGTTTCTTATAAATGACTTTTGTCATACTACGACTAATTCTACGGTAGTTGTTTCATCAAATCTAGCAACCGCCCATCCATTATCCCATCCAGCATACGGATTGTATCCAGCAGCTTTACGACACATTGCTGGAGTTACCCAAGCCTGACCAAATTTTCCATCCTTAGACTTTCTGCTTAATGAAGTGTCGTTTTTATGAGAATGTGACGCAAGAATCTTTACATCGTATTTGTGTTTGAATGTTTGCCATCTGTCAAGTACACTAACAGAAGGGAATTTACCAGCACCAAAGCCTGGAAACTCGTGTCCGTGAATAATATCAAGATCACCATAAGTCATATACTTTAGATTATGAATATAATGAACACCTAAAGCAGCACATTGTAGTAACTCCTGAATCTCAAGTCCTCTGAGTTTGAATATTTCTCTTGCGTTGATTAAAAGATACCTTTCAAGCCAGTAATCGTGATTCCCAGCCTTAAAATAAACGTGATCAAACTCTTCTTTTAATCCTTTTAAAATGGTATGACACAATTCTAATTCATTTTCGTATTCAATAAGATTATGTCCTTTTAGATGCCTTGAAAGGGATTCAGAGTCCATCAAGTCTCCGTTAATCAGTAATGCCGTCTTATCTTCTGTTTGTTTTAAGAACTTTTGTAAAGTCCTATAACACAAGTGTACTGAATGTAAATCAGCGATGATGTTAAGAGTTTTAAAATTAGGAAATACAAATGGTTCATCCCACGGCCTTGGCTCTGTGTTAAGATTTTCCTTTGACCATTTTTCAAATCCGTTATAAAAGAATTTAGTCATTTTGGGGTCTTTTATTCTTCTTCTCTGATTTTCACCAGATGCCCCAGTTACTTGTCTAACGGTACTTCTAGCTTGTTCAAGAGACTCAAAGAGATCGGGATGCTTTTCAAATAGCATCCTTGCGATCCCTTTTTTCTCAGTTAAGTTAGGATTTTCAATCATGAAAGCCCTAACTATATTTCTTTTATTCATTAATGTAATCACCAAAAGCCGTGAAGAACTTTACAGGCACATCCTTGCCTTCAAAGTCTTTCAAGTCAAACGAAGGAATTACAACATCTTCCTCCATTTCAATCAGTTCAATAAGTTTTAAATTAAACTCTCTTGTGATGTTTTGCTTTTCCTCTTCTGAAGCATTTTTAAATTTCTCTCCGTACTCTTCTCTGAGTTTCATTTCTTGCTTTTGGTATTGCTTAACAATACTCTCACATTTGTCTAAGATTCTTCCAAGTCTGTAAGCGACTTTGAAATCTAATTTAGACTCTTCAACTGATTTTACTGCTTCTGCGATCTTGACTACTTTTTCGATTTTCATACTGATTTGGTTTATATATAAAGATAATTTCCTCCTGATACTACTACGTTGATGTGAATGTATATTGTACATTTATCAAGGGTTAAACTAAAAGGTGTAGTTCCTTCTGAGTATTGAGTTCCTGATGATGGACAATTTGATGATGGTGTGCTTCCTGATATTCCAGTTGTAGCGTTGTAAGCTGGTGTTCCACCATTAGCATCTCTTACACTAACCTCTAAAACATCTCCGTCTACTAAGTCTCTACCTGGCCCCCTTTGAGCGCAAGTGGTTGAAGATTTACCAATATCTTCGGCTTGAGCAACCCATCCACCACCGTTTACTTGATACCAAATATCCCAATCAGGGTATCCACTACTTATATCTGAAAGTAGTTTTCCATAAAAATATCTTGTCTTTGTTGTTGTGGCATTATGATCGTAACCATACCACTCAGACATACTTGCTGGATTAGCTGAATCAGGAAGAAAACAAGAGTTTGTATTTAAAGTAACATATCCTCCATTCTCAGCGGTATCAAGTGAAATCTCTGAAGTAGATGTTCTACCGAGTTCGGTATTTATTTGACTTGTCGATATTTGACCAGAAAATGGTAAAGCCATATTAATTCCAAGGTGGTGAAAGCCTATTTACTGAAGGTGTTATCTTTTCTTCGATCTGCTTTTGTATCGCTTCTTTCATTGCGGTCATTCTTTCTTCACCCATTTCTGCCTCAATCCATCCCTCAACCATTTCTTTGGTTAGGTCTTCAAAAGGAGTGAAAGAATCTTTCGGTAAAGGCAAAGTTTGTGTTCCAATGTAGGTTTCTGAGTATTCTTTTTCGTTAACCGTCTCAGTACCAGTGTATTGCCAATGTACTAAAAACACCACATTCTCTTTTTCTTCCTTTTCAGGATAGCATTCCAAGCACGAAAAGTTCCATTTATATTCCATTTTTAAGTTGGTTATATTTATTGTTTAAGTCTTTTATAGCCTCAATTAATAGAGGTACTAATTTATCATATTGTACCGTTAAATAGTTCTCTCCGCTAATAGATTCGTCATTCCCGTTATTGTCAAAAGGAGCCAATTTAACTGCCTCTGGAAGGACTTCCTGAACATCCTGAGCAAATAATCCGACCATATTTATATCGGTATCAAACCCAGCTTTTTCTTTAGCCAAGTCATTCCAGTTATAAGTAAATCCTTGTAGTCTTTGAATCTTGTACAAAGCGTCTTCTATTTCTTTAATGTTTCTTTTTAGCCTTTTATCCGAAGAGTAAGCCACGATATCGTTTGAAGCATCTATTCTTCCAGCGGTAGCAGAAGGACTTACATTGACACCAAATGATCCACCAGTTCTTAGTGATCCTCCTCCTGTTTGGAGTCTTAAAGTTGTGGTATCAGTCATTGTCAATAAACCACCAGTTGCATCAGTAGTAAATTGTAAGTATTTACCAGTAGATGAATTATAGGCGTATAAAGTGGAATCATAAGCATAACCAGTTGATCTGAATGCAAATGTTCCGTTTACATCTAATTTATATGATGGTGATGTTGTGTTTATTCCTATGTTACCATCAGATGTTATTCTCATTCTTTTGTTTGCTCCAGCTTCAAAATCTATATGAGAACTATTTGAAGCAACTAATCTGTTTGCATTATACGGAGCAGAACCAACATAAGATGCTCCAATGATGTCAAACATCGTTGCAGTTGTTGTCGTAAATGTTGTGAAACTTATTGTTGGGTTATCACTAGTTATTTTTATATTACCATTATTAAATGTATAGGTTGCATATGGCTGACCACTTGTGCTTGTTAGTTTTGCATCAAATCCTCCTATACCAACCCATTTAACATTTATAGCTTGATTATTTAAAGTAGCTGCTTCTTCAACGTGAAGTTTAGCTGTTGGACTCGTAGTACCTATCCCAACATTACCACCAGTTCCTTGAAGAATTAAATTATTACTTCCTCCGAATGTTTCGATAAGAGCATAAGCACTTGCTGCGGTTGCATTATATTTCCAAGCAAGGACTAAATTATTAGTAGAACTTTGTCCTATTCTTATATCTCTATTTGCTGCTCCTCCGATTGCTAACCCATCAAAAGTTCCTATTCCTGTACCAATTTGTAAAGTAGCAGTTGGACTCGTAGTCGATATACCTACATTACCACCATTAGGATTAAGAAGTAAAGAATAATTAGCAGCGAACGTAGTTGCATTAGTTGTTTGTAACCAAAATCCGCTTCCACCATTTCCACCAATATCTAATATTCCATTAGAATCTGAATTCTGTAATCTTAATACTCCTCCTGTTTGTGTAGTACCAGACGTTGATGGAAAAGCACCCGTGCTTCCTGATATGTGACATCTTAATAAAGGACTCGTAGTACCTATCCCAACATTACCACCGTTAGTAATGCGCATTAATTCATTAGTAGTTGCTCCACCATAAAATGTAGCCCCAGCAGCATAAGATGTATTACTTGAATGGAAAGTAATTCCTTCACTATAATACATTTTAATCATTGAAGAATACCATCCACTATTTACAACATCTACTTGGTTATTTACTGAATTACTTGCTCTTACATTATGACCTAAAATGGTCATTGCTCCTGAAAGAGTTTGACTTAAATAAGTATAACCACTAACATTTAACCCTTGCTGCCCTGAGAGTAATGATGTTGCGGATGCTATACCACTGACATCTAATTTATAGCTTGGTGTCGTTGTGCCTATCCCAACTCTTCTATTTCCATCATCACTTAAAAACATTGTAGGAGTCACAACACCACCAGAATATAAAGACATACCAGTTGTGTCGGTAAAACTTATCCTTGCATTAGCTGTGCCAAATCCAGCTGCTCTCCAAGTTATATCCTGACCATCTACTATATCTAATCCATTACTTGCTTTAACAACTAAGCTAAATGTTTTCTCACCTGATATTGTTTGACTAGTCGATAAAGTAACAACGTCAGCAGTAGCAGCACCACCAATATCATTTAAAACATCATTTGCTGTTCTGTATTGAATTGATCCAGCAGCATTTGCTACAATAAAATAATCAGTTCCAATAGTTGCATAAGGTATTGTCCTTATCCTTGCATCACCATTAACATCAAGTGTATGTGTTACCGCAGTAATATTAATTCCAAACCTTGTGCTTGACTGATTCCAATATAATCCGCTTTGTCCTAAAGTAGATGTGCCAGTAAAATAAGGAATATATGCAGATGTTCCACTTCCACCGATAGCACCTATATCAGAAAGTATCTCAGTTCCCGTTCTGTACTTAATTATACCACCATCTGAAACAAGGAATTTATCCGTGTCAGTAGTGGCATTATTAATAGTTGAAATATTTACATCTCCGTTGACATCTAATTTAGCTGAAGGAGTTACTGTTCCTATACCGACTCGTCTTGTTGTTGCGTCTTGTAAAAATAAAGATGTATTTGCAGTACCAGTTGCATAAAAAGCAATTCCATTACCATTCGTAAAAAGAATACTAGCGTTAGATGCGCCACCTAAAGTTGTTACCCAACTTAAACCAGTTCCATCAAGCAATTCGATTCCATTAGAAATAATACTATTAATAGAACCAAATTCTAAAGCATCTTGAGTTGCATTTACTTTTAAAACTTGATCAGAAAGTCCCAAAGTAGATAAACCAGTTCCACCTTGAGTATAACTTAAAGTGTCATCAACATCGGTAGTTAAACTTATTCTTCTCCAAACAGGAACATTTGGTGTTGTGCCATCACCATTTTGCGATAAAAATCCTCTTGATGTTAATGTTCTTCCTGATCTTCTAGTTGGAACGCCATCTACACCACCATATATCATATCTCCATAGGTAGTCATCGGATTTTGCATTGGCGTGTAACCAAGCAAAGTTGGAATACTCTTAGGCTTATAAAGACCTGAAGACGTTTCGTAAGAAATTACATCATTATTCTGAACTGACCCTTCAAGGTAATCATGAATTTCGTCCATCTCATATCCGTTTTGCGGACGAGTGAATATCTCACCACTTGAGGCGTTTACTTTGACTACAAAGCCAAGATAAACTAAGTGGTTCGGAGCAACTGGTTTGGTTTTTGTAAATTGACCAGCGGTAGCACCTAAATAAATTGGATCACCTTGGGTATAAGCGGATGTATCAATACCCCTAACCATTCCCTGAACCATACAGAATCCTTCAGCACCAGCAGCAATAGACTCAGCAATAATTCCAAATGTTTGAGCAGATGTAGCATCCGATGTATTTACTGCTCTTTTAACGCTTACCCTCTGACCACTCGCTCCAAAAGCGTAAACAACCTCACCTTTAGCCAAAGTTGTAGCCTCAGCGTTATAAACCAAAGAAACAACCTCTGCTCCTAATGGAATACTTACATTGCCACCTTTTAAAGTTAAAACTAATGAGCCTTCATCATTATCCCACTTTAAGCGTCTTTCCGCATCCGTAGCCGCTGGAGTAGTAGCAAAATCTATTGATTCTAAAGAAACAACATTAGTCGTATCATTATAAGTAAAAGAAGGATCACCTTCTGAAGCACCACCAGAATTATACTGCACCTCAGTAGGATCACCACCAGCAGCGGAACCAGCCGATGATGTTATCGTAATAGTTTGACCTACTTGACTTAAAGTGATATTAGTACCTTCTTTAAGTATTGGTGCGGTATTGGTATTTACTATAGCCATTTTAATTCACGATAAATGATCTTGGTGAAGTAACTACTGGATCGTTGTTATAAATCACAATATGAAATGTAATCCAGTTATTCGTAGATGCCCCCGATGTAGCTGTAGCGGTTGGTGCTGAAGTAACATTTTCTTTTGTGTTGATTTCAAACTCAACAGTTTCTGCATCTTCTGTAAATGAATCTGAAGCATTATTTGTATAACCAGTAGGAACACCAGCAGCATCATTTTTATTCATTATGAATGCAGCTAAAGTTCTTTCAGTTCCAGACATCGTGACGCTATTCCAAGTTACTGAATTTGTTGTTCCTGTTGCTGCAGAGTGACCTAATATTGAAATGTAATTAGTTCCATCATAAGAATAAATCTGTCCAGCAAAAGTTCCAGTAGTTAGAGCGTTTCGTGTGCAAGTCAGACTTCCAGTTTCACTTCCTGTGGCTAATTTATAATAACATCTTATTGTATAAATTCCATCAGTAGTTACTTTTGTTAAACCTAATTGAGTCCATCCTGATGGAATAAAAACTTTTGATGACGATGAATCATACAGAAATAAAAACATCAAATCATTTGTAGCGGTAGTTGGATAACCAACCGAAATACTATTAGTGCTACTGGAATTTAATGTTCCCTTGGCTTTATAGGTTGGTGCTGCCATATTATGCTGCTGTTCTAACTACTCTTAATGCTAATGTTACACGAGTGACCGTAGATGCGGAATCTACGTTAAATCTTAACCAATCATTTCTTGTCAAAGCAGTAGTCCAAGTGCTTAATGCAATATCCTGATTTTTTACAGCACTACTTAGTGTTGGTTTTTCAGTTCCAGTAATTGTATCTGCAACCGTTGGTGCAAAGTTAGCGTATGTATCTTTCCAAACATCAACAACAATAGAACCACTCTGATCAGCTACAATATCCCATCCTAATACCGTGCAGTTAAAAGGAATCATAATATCCCCCTTAACTCCAGTAGTAATGGCTGAACCACCACCATCAATGATGAATTGTATTGTATCATAAGCATCATCTATGAATAATGCTGAATCTGCAATGTCATCAGCAAATTGACGCATATCAGCAGCATCAATTTGTCTTGTTCCGTTTGTTGCAAAAGTTCCACTACCACTTTGATAAGTTGTTTCAAAACCTGATTTACTTAATTTACTCATATTTATGAATTAAAATCTAAATTAAAATCTAACGAGAATGAACTTCCATTATTGACTTTATAATCGAATAATTCAAGAAACTCACAACGATATTCGTTTTTATAAAAGTTTATTTCAAGTGATACAGGCATATAAATCCTATTATCATCAATCGTTTCTTTCAAACAATTCAAAGGTGAAAAAAAAGTATCATCAGAATACATATCACCACTTAGCATTCTCCAGGGCTGATTGTATTGGCTCGTATAAGAATCTATTAAAATTTCCTGTAAAGATTTTGATTCATCATAAGTAGCCCTAGTCCAATTAACATACCCAGTACCAGCAGAATTTCTTAAATAACCTGAATACATAATATCCGCTGCATTTGCAATATATCCAACCTGACTTTCCCAAATATAGTCACGAACTATCAATCCGTTGGTTGCCAGAGGGTTATTTGATAAACCAAATTTAGTTGTTAAACGATATGCACTTAAAGTTTTACCAGTATTTGTTAATGAACCATGATAAATCTCTTTTGTTATTGAAAGAGTATTATCATTTTCCATTGATTTTTCAATTGCTTCAATCGGAGGATATACCTGGCTATTCCCTAAAACCTCAACAGAAACATAATCAATTATCATTGTTGTGTATAATTGATCATCATATAATTGAACGTGCTTTAATACCCATAACTTTTTACTTGTACTAAAATCGTATGGTCTTATAATATTTGGTACGTTATTGGCAGAAGTATCATCATTTCTTAATTCATAATAATAAATGTATTTACCTAGCATTCCTGATGATGTGTATGTTCCATCAACATCATAAAAACTTGTTCTAGTGCCTTGAGATAAACCTATCGTTGCTTTACTTCTTAAAAAAACAATATCGTGACTGGGAAACAGCGAACGGGGAAGAGCCTAAACCGATGGTTTCGACCATCGGGGTTGTGGGACAGCAACGTGTATCAGGGAGTGTATCGTGACTGGGAAACAGATCGGAAGAGCACACGTCTGAACT
>OKRQ01000011.1_pt1 | contig 10486 bp, 2 predicted proteins | sample 1601101 | NCBI WGS metagenome assembly OKRQ01 (sample SAMN07581548, study PRJEB24739) | freshwater metagenome | place: Singapore | collected 2015-04
GTTTCCCAGTCACGATACTGTGGGCTATTACGCACTCTTTTAAGGATTGCTGCTTTATAGAAGGTTTCTTGGTATAGCCTATACAGTAAAACCTTGCCTTAGCCGGTGGAGGACCGGCCGACCTGATGGTCACCCGTTTTATACTTTAGCGAAAGTACACGGCAGGATTGCCATTTTATTTTACTGGGATAATTAATGGATGTCCCTTTATGTTGTGGTTTAAAGTCAATTAGGTTTTTACCTTCTTACATAAACGCTCGAATTAGAGGATCGGCGTTTAGTTGTTCGCACATAGCAATGAAAGTGCTTTAGGGGGTGCTGCTGTGATGACAGAGCATCCCGGGGTGTAGCTGAGAATGCGAACCCAATTGCTGGTGATTAGTGCTGAAGTTGATGGAAAGGATAGATTTTCTGAAAGGTCGGATTTGATATTGTTTATCGTTGTCTTAGATGATTTCTGCTAGGCATGATACTTGTAGCGGCCAGAAGCCATGCGCACATGTCAATTGAAATGGATGTGGGATCTGAAAAACGAGTGAACTTTGTTGATGACGGTTATTAGGGACGTCTATATAACTGGACTGTCTATGGGGGCGCGAAAGCTGATGTGATGGTTGGAGCGTGCGACTTTAGTGCGTTTCCATTAAACACCTACGTGATGGCACGATACTTTTATTCCGCAGTACTATGATGATAACGATCAATACTAGCGCGAGAGTTCGCGCTTGCGCAGTTGCGCTTTTCTTTGTTTGCCTTGATATTTCAACGGTTCTCGGGCAGCAACAGGTTTTGCAGTGCAAGGCTTGCATGTTAGAGAACAATGGTTCACGTGCAGTGAAGGATGTGAAGCCCTTCAGCGTGCTCGGTGTTTCGGCGTTGAATATGTATTACCGCCGTGGTTCCCCTATGTTAACCGTTGGAACCGTTGATGGCCTGGATAGGCCCCTTTTCGTATTTGACTGGGGAAATGGAGCAGTCAATTCGGTGGAAGCGATTTCTTGGAAGGCAACGCAGTTGGCAGATTATGTGACAGGTAGGCACAAATGCGTTTTGGTTGATTATTCCAATTATACGGCCGCATTTCGATTTGATCCTTGGTATGAAGAGTATAGTATAGGAGCATATTATGGTTTTAATGTTTCTTCTGTCTTTTGTTTTTCAGACTCTGTAGTGATGCGCCGAGGTGTAGGATTCGTTCGTTTTACAGGATTAGTTTGTGGAGCGATCATACAAAATACCGGTTGGCTATTCGACCAGTTGACTTTATATGGACTGGCCTCTGAGCAATTGAGAGACAAGAAGTATTGGAGTAGTTATATTTTGCTGTTAGAGAAGCTCTATGGTATTGAGTATCACGAGGATATTGTTCCTTTGCAAGCTAGTGTGGGAAGTGTGACTCGCAGGTATTTTTTGTTTATGGGAGACCCGGTATTTATTACCGGCGACCCTGAACTCTTTGCCTTTAGCACTTTGATTAAACTCAAAACCTTAGAAGCTCAAGGCTTAGTTGATGATGCTCAGCAGTTGGCGTTCGACGTGACATTGTTAGTTGTTGGGTTATATAATCATTATTATATAGCAAAAGGAGAGGGGATAGCCCATTGGTTATCCATAATAACGTTTGCGAGATCCCAGCTGAAAGGCCAATACGTTAGCGCTTTAAGCATAAACGACATTTATAATAATGCTACTATTGGGCCTATCGTGAGTTATATAGTGGAGACCATGACAAATTTGATGAATAAAAGACGCGAAGAGACCGGACGCGATCCTGGTGATGATTTTGGTTTGAGTTTCACTGAACAGGATATTATGTTTAGCGATGACGATCTAAGGTGTGTTTTCGATGCATTTTATTCGTTGTGTCTGGAGAAAGATGACCCTTCAAATCGCGACAAGACTCCTACCCACTTTATTGATCATATACTTAATATGGTTGATATTTGGAGAATGCCAATACAGCGGAAATTCAACGTACAGAGGCATGAAGACGCAGTTCGAGTATTAGAGATCGATAAAGCTTATTGGAGATTGTGTAGAGATCTTCCTAGATTTTCATTCTTTGAACTTAAACAAATTTATGGGCTTGCGCGTCATTATGAGGATGGAGGTGCAACAAAGGAAAATGCGGTTTTATGGGCTGAGGCCAAAATAAGAGCTGAGTATAGGAAGATGTATTCTTTTCAACCTCAGGGGATATTCACGAGTCATCCCGCTTTGAAAGCTTTGATTTCCCTGTGTGCAGTGGCCATTACTGTTTTAGGTATGAAGGACGTACCTTTGGATAAGGCTATTAGTGTTGTGTCCAATTCTATGAGGTTTCATTCTTTTGTTAAGGGTGCTGATTTGGCCTCTAGTATACTCGATGGATTGGAGGTTGTTTTTACAACTCTTAAGACAATATATAGCACGGGATCATTTGATTGTTTGGTTGATTGTTCGAAAGAAATGGCTGAGACGAATAAAGAAGTGCAAACCATCATGACGGAAATTGAGAATATGGATATGTTAAATCTAGCTTACCCTACTGCATGGTTGCAAACGCGTGTGTCTAGATTGACAGAAATTCAGCATAGATATCAAATATGGAAAGTACGGAATCCGCACAAGCGAGTGGATTTAGATGCGCTGATAGCGAATTGTAAGCTGGTGGCGGACGTTGCTAATAACAAGTTTCAATCTCTAAGCACAAGGCCTAAACCTTTTTGCTTTTTACTAGGAGGTAGTTCCTCTATAGGGAAGACGACATTGTTAAGCATGATATTGTCACAATATGTAGCCGATGCACCAATGCACCCAGATGTCAGTGTTAGAAACGGTGGGTCTGGTTTGGACTATAATGCACATGCTTATGCCACTTTAGGCAATACCACTGATATGTATGATACTGAAATTTCCAATAGTCAATGGGGCCTTATATTTGATGACGTTGCAGTCGTTGGACCGAGGGTGAACACAGGTTCTCATATAGCAACTTTAATCGACAAGTTGATAAAGATAATAAACGTGGCACCAGCAAGCACCCAGCAGGCTTCTTTAGACAGGAAAGGGAAGATTTTTCATAATCAATCTTTGATTGGTATAACAACCAACACCCCGACCATGTTCGTTGAACAAGTTGCTGCGAATTCCGCTGCTATTTTCCGCCGCATAGACGTTTTCGTTGAGATAACTGTTAAGGATGGATTTGTGCAGGATGGTTCTACGCAATTAGATTCTGAAAAGGTATCCCAGTTTTCCCCTTATCAAGACCAAAAGGGACAAGTTGTCGATGCATGGCACTTTCATATGTATAAGTATATAGTGAACGGAAATAGAACAATTCGCTCGACGATTTTTGATACTGATAGCACACATGAATTTTTGATGAAGATGTCCTCATTGTGGTATGCTCATGCAAAGTCGGAGGCCAGAACCCAAAGAAATTGTGGAACTGGCGCGTACACGATATGCCGTAAGTGTTATATGGTCGGAGCAGATGTAGATGGTTTTTGCAGGTATCCCGGTTGCAGAAACCCAGGCGTTTCCAGTGGTATGGCAAGTTTGTTTAATTTGGGCATGAAGGTTTTAGTTGAGTATCGTTTAGATTGGGTTCCTCGTTATTTGACCACTAGCGCAGCTTTGTCCTCTGTTTGTTTGGAGGAATTAGTTAAGCGCACAAGGTTTGGTGTGGGTTTCCCTGTACTAGAGTACATTGCATATGTCGTTTTATTTGGTAATGGAGTTTGGTTTATGAGGTTGTTGCCGTTGTGTTTGCATTACATTTGGATGTTAATGCCATTGCAAGAAGCTATTATTTGCCATTTGGCTTACAATTTGTTAGCTGACGGGTTGGAGCGAAGATATAGAACGGCTTTACTGGCGAGCGTAGCGGATTTGGCTCAAGAACATTATCACGTGGTGCTACTTGCTTTATATTTTGTGGTTCGTTGTGACGCATTGACGCATACTTATTATTGGCTGATTTGCAATTGGATGTTTGTAGAACAATTGTTGATAGTTTTATATATTATATATGTGATTGTTGAAAAGCGAGTATTAACGGTTTTGGGTAATTCTGAGATAGTCCACCGAGTGAGATTGCCAATTTGTAGTGCTGTTGAAGATACTTTTACGTGGACCTGGGAGCGTTGTGTTTCTTATTATATGCGATGGTTTTCTACTCATAGGAAATACGTATTGTTTTTCACCGCCGTGCTGGCAGCCGTGGTAGTTTTGAAAGGGGCCCGCGTTTTGAGCAATTTACAATCGTTTAAGCCCCAAGGTTTTGGAGACGCGCCTGCCAAAGGTAAGGACATATGGACTAGCGTTCCTATACAAACACCAATCCACAGCCCCGGTACACATCCTAAGCCATTTGCGTCGAAATTGGTTATGAACACGGTTGAAGTCGTGTTCAAACATGATGGTGTAGACCGGCATATAAAGGCGTTGGCAATAGCAGGGTCAAGTTTTTTGATGACTAAGCACGAGGCCATGGTATTGTATGGCAAAGGGGGTTGCAGAGTATACATTAGGCAACCATCGACTGTTAGTGTTAACGATTTTGAAGAAGAATTTGACACTGTACGATATAGAGTGCCGCGAGCGGATAGCCAGTTACACGTTGATGAGCAAAATTTCAATTTTCATCCAAATAAAGATTTGTGTGTTATGACGGTTAATACTACCCCCTTCCCTAGTTTGGTTAACTATTTTCCTGTGGAGGTTCAGGGTGTTGTTAATAACGCACGATCTGTAGGGGTTAGTGCAGGTGTACACCAGGTTTACAAGTATCCACGTCTTCGATATGTTACGGGTATACCTGTTACCGGACAACAGGACCAATGCGCTTATTTAGGCCATGGTTTTGATAGTCAAGAGAACAAGGTCATATGTGCAGTTGGTTTTTGTGGAAATGTGTTGTTTAACGCTGTCAGAGGGTGTAACGCTATATATGGCATACATAACAGTGGTCTTCCATCGGATGGTACTTGTGCATTTGTCCCCGTGACTAGGGGTGATATTGAGTTTTTCCTGCGCAATGTTCCGATTATGGATGTGCAGGAAATGTTGGGCGAGGTTTATCCGGCAGATGCGGGTCAGTTAGTGCACCAGCAGGATAAGCAGTCATTTCATAGGAAGAATGCGTTTGGATTCTGTGATCCAATTGATGGTTCCCCTTGTAGACTGTGGCTCACGATTGGGAATGCTTGCCAAATAGATTTGAAATCTAAGTTTATTGAGAGCAGATTTGCACAGTGGTGGGCTGGTGCTAAGGTGCGTGTTGACGGCATTTTTCGTAATATTGTGGAAACTACTATGCATGTCCCGAGGTTACCACCTCGTTGGAGATGGTTACCTCAGTATAGATTTGCGGAAACAGTTACCCAAGCTAAAGAGTATTTACCACCCACAATTGTTCAAGGGTTAGCAAATGCATATTTAGATAGGTTGTTAGCTAACACACATTTTGTTGATCGACTAAGGAGCGTTAGGCCTTTAAGTTTGGATGAAGCCGTTAATGGCATAAAGGGTGCTAGGTATATCAAAAACCTCAATATGCAGTCGAGTGCTGGTTATCCTTATAATAAGCCAAAGAGAGAAATATGTTCCTTTGACGGTAGCAAGTATGTGTTGCCGCAGTGCGTAATCGATAGATTTAATGTGATGGTATCGAGATTGCGTAAAGGTAAGATGGCAGGCATTATATTTTCTGCGTCTGTCAAGGATGAACCGGTTAGCTTGAAGAAGATAACTTCCACCATACAAGATAAAGCGCCTGGAGAGGTTAGCAAGACCGATCTTAATTCGGCTATAGAGGCGGGCTTCGGTAAAATTCGAATTTTTCAGGCCATATCGTTGGAGGGTTGTTTAGTCATACGCACTTTCTACCTGATGTTGGTCTCGTTGTTACAAGAATTTAGGTTTTTATCTTGCATCGCTGTCGGTCTTAATTGCTTCTCGCACGAATGGGACGAATTATATGAGCATATGACACCAGGTTGGGGTGCAGGAGAGCATCGATTTATTTGTGGTGATTTTAGCAATTACGACCAACGTATAGCTTCAGAATTTTTGAAGGCAGCATGGAAGGTTTTGCGTGAATTATGGATGTATACCGATTACTTTTCCCATTTGGAACCCAGAGATAGAATGGATTTTGTTAGATTGTTAGATGTTTTGACAGTTGAAATGAGTAACCCTCTGTCTTGGTTTTGGGGGGATTTGGTGCATTTGCAGGGGGGCAATGCCTCTGGGCATCCTTTAACTGTGATAATTAATGGGATCGTTAATTACATGTATATGGCGTATGCGTTTGCTCAAATTTATCCCGATAAGGATTTTAATGAGTTTGTGAGGTTCATGACTTATGGAGACGACAACATATTGACCGTGCATCCCGACTGCCCCGAGTTCAATCAGATTGAGATAACTCGAGTGTTGGCTGAGATAGGTGTTGTTTATACTTCATCCGACAAGAAGGTGGTTAGTGAACCGTATGAGAAGAAGCTGACTTTTCTTAAGAGAACGTGGGAAGAACGCCAATTCGAACTAGATGGTGAGACGTATGAATATCATGCTTGCCCTCTGGATTGGTCATCTTTCAGCAAAACTTTATCTTTAGAGAAACGCATGGGGGCTGATGGTGACGTGAGGATGGTTGCTGTATTACTTTCTCTCAGTTTGGAGATGATGCAGTATGGGCCAACAACGCACAATTCGTTTGTTGCGGTGGCTGAGCAGTTTTTGACGGAGCATAAGTTGCAAAGTACGTTTAGCGAGAGCGTGCACGGTGGTTGGATGACTATGGAAACATTCTTGCGCAATAGGAGAGCGCGCAAGGATGTTATTCCGTCTCTGAGTCCGATGTTTTCGGACTCTGAGATGGATTAAGTAAGCTTGAAGCCCCGTGACGGTGCAGGGCACCTGAGGGCTTAGCGGTGGAGGTTTTGAGTAGGCTACAGCTAGTACTGGATTGCGTGTAGTTTGAGGAGGATATTGTTTTGGTGCACATTTAGTGTGCATCGGTGTTGGATTTCTTTTAAGACTCTTTAGGACGGACCTGAGGATCCAGAGAGAGTTAATGGCTTATCCCATCAAGCCAGCGAAGTATAGTAGCAGCAAAGAGGGCCTCGTTGACTAGTTTTACCGCTATCGCAAATTATAGTACTACCACATACGCGATAGTAATGGAGTCACGATGAGCGACCAGGGGCAAACCCCCGAAGTTCTTTTTAGAACAGGCTGGTCTACTAAGTGGAAGTGCAATGAGCGGTCTATGAGTTTAAGCCGTTCATTATTGCAACTCGCTGAACAAACAAATATAACAGAGGCACATATCGAACATCAGCAACAATTGACATTTGCCGACGGAGAGGAGGATATCAGCTCGTTATCAACAAGCCTCGATTACCGTACGATTACAGACGATGGTCTCGATATTTCACATTTCTTTGAGCGACCCATTAAAATCGAAGACCTCGAATGGGACGACAATGCTGGATTTTATAGGGAGTTATCAATCTGGTATTCGTATTTTTCTTTGTCCACCGTGAGGCAAAAATTGAGGGGTTATTCTCGGATGGCTTGTGAAGGTCTGGAAGTCGATATTCGTATTAACGGTTCTCCTTTTCGTTATGGGTGTATTTTGGCGTCCTATCGACCTTTATTCAGTCGCATTAAGCGGATAGCGCAAACTGAATCTGATAGCATAACTAGATATTATCCAGTGCCTTATTGCGACTTTTCAGGCGGGCATATATTGGAGGATGGAATTTATGATCCAGGTTATCAAGCATCTGAGTCTTATAATTTGGTTGGAGATGGTAACTCTATGGCATCTTTCATATCACGGTCGCAGCGTCAGTGTGTTTATCTTGATGTTGCATCATCGCAAGGAGGGAAGCTTGTGTTACCGTTTTTGTGCCCCAAGGAGTCCATTCAACTAGATTTTTGTAGTTTAGCGAATGGAGGCGATTTTGATAAGTATGCTAACAGATCGTATTTTATGCGTTCTTTGATGGGGTTGGGCACTCTCACATTGGAATCATTACATGTGTTGCGAAATTTGCAGGCTGCAACTGTGAATGGGGTAACTATTTCGATATATGTGAAACCTGTTGGAGTTAGGGCGTGGTTGTCTTCCGCTAATGCTTCGCTTGACCGGCAGGGGTTATCGTCTATGTTTTCCAATTTGTGGACTCCTAAGTCCAAAAATGAAGCCGCTATCGCTTCTAATTCAGAAAGCGCAGTTCTAGCTCCATTGACTCGTGGTGAAAAACCTACCATAAAGGATTTTGCTCGTCGTCCTGCAATTGTGACAATAGATCCATGGAATACAACTTACGTTCCAGGGTATGCTATAGCAGCTATTCCAATTCATCCGATGCATAGAATTATGAGCACATATAGTGGTTCTCGATCACCGAGTCAGTTGCGTTTTGCCATGACGCCGGCAGCCTTCGTTTCCATGAATTACAGGTTATGGCGTGGCACAGCGAGAATTACATTACGAGCTATAACTACGCAGTTTCATAAGGGTCGATTGCGTGTTACGTGGGAACCCGATTTGGTATCTTATGCTGGTGTCGGAGTTGCATCTAGCACGTATGTTAATCCAACTGATCCAGTATCTAAATCATACATTTGGGATATATCTACTAGTTCAGAAGTTACGTTTGATGTCGGATTTGGGAGTACGACGGATCGTCTCAACGTGCCACCTTTACGATCCGTGGGTTGCCCTTCTACTTTTAGTACTATTACAGGTAGTAACACCGGCATAGTTACTTCTGACTTGTCGCTAGACAATTTCAGGGATTACATCAATGGTTTTTTGATGGTGCATGTTGAGAACAAGCTTCAAGCTCCGACAGACTGTACTGTTTCGATAGTCACTAGTATTAGTTTCCCCGATTTAGAGTTGTTTGATTCAATAAGCCAAACCACTAATCTTGACCATTTAGCAGATTCGACCTCGGGTACAGCAGAGTATCCTATATCGACCACCTTTGAAGATGATTTATATGTGGCTGATTATGCAACCATACCAGCGATGTCCACTCGACCACATACTTCAGCAGGCCTTATACCGCAGGGCATTGGTACCGTACCGAAGAATTTGGATTCGACTGCGAAGATAGATCACACTTTTTTGTCTGCTTCCAAAGTTCCTTGTGTCGATGTTATGACGTCTGAATCATTAATGGATTTGGTGACAAGAGAGGTGCTGTACGACGTTCATCAGTTTGAGGTTCCCATGGCTCAGGAGGTGGGCACGAACGCGGAGACCACTAACAAGAAACTCACTAGCATGTATTATCCCCCGTATCTTATCAAGGGTATATTGCCGGTGATTCCCAGCACTTTTGGCACCACTTCTCCTTGTCCTTCTATGCAATATTGTAGGAACGCAGAAGGTAATGATGTGGCTTATACTATGACCATATCTAGCTCTACTAGGTCTTTTACTCCGAACCTCGCGAGGACTCATTTTTCTCTTTTGGTTAAGGAGTGTTATGTCGGTTTTCGCTCGTCGTTTAAGTGGAGATTTAAGAGTATTGCGGGAAATGGTATAAAGAGCCAATATGTAGCCGCAGAAAGAGTCAACGCAGGACCTAATAAAGTTTTGGGCACATCTCATACTAGGTCCGGGTCTTATCCCACTCTTCAACCGGTATCACCTTACGCTACATCCTATTTTGTTGATACCAATACGTTACAGGCGAATCCTTCATTGTTAAAACTTGCGAATGTGGTTGTTAAACCATTAAATTACAATTATAGTACATCTACTATGGTTGTTGACCCGGACGCGAAGTACGACTACCCTTTATGGTACACTAGATTTGGGGAGACCACTACGAGTTTTTCTGTAGCTACGTTGCAAGAGTTGCGCCGTCGAATGATTGCAGGTTTTGGGTCGTTTTTTACTGGGGGGGCTTATAGCAGAGATGAGGTGTGTATACATGTGCCCCACTTTGCAAGAACCCGCTATCTTCCTTCATCAGCTTTGGGATGGTTATTTCCGGAAAGTAACCAAGAAAACTCCGCCGCCATTTGTTTGACCGCAGTGACAGAGGCAGTCTATTCTGCTGTGACTACATCAAATGTTCAGAACTCTGGTGCTGCAACTTGGCATGGCATTACTAGTTTTCCTTCGAGGGCCACTATGACTTTTATGTCATCTGTTTGCCCTGGGGATGACTTTGAGGTGACGCATCTTCTTAACGTTCCTAATTTGTATGTGCTGACCAGCAACGTATATGACACTGAGAAGAATAGATATTAAATTTCCCCGGAGTTTGTTTGTTTGCATATGGGGATCTTAAGGCAAAATAAACTAAAGTGAGTAAGTTGCTCACGGAGCGCGAGATGCCCATAAGGGTAGCTAAAGCACCTTGGATTACGGCCAGTCATGACCCGAATTCCTTACGTAGAGAGGTTCCAAGTATAGTTTGTTCTCGCGCTCCATATATCTGCCGGCTTGTGCCGGCCGGCAGGT
>OKRQ01000012.1_pt1 | contig 10362 bp, 2 predicted proteins | sample 1601101 | NCBI WGS metagenome assembly OKRQ01 (sample SAMN07581548, study PRJEB24739) | freshwater metagenome | place: Singapore | collected 2015-04
GTTTCCCAGTCACGATATGCAGCCTCTGTGACATAAATATCCGATGATAATGCGTAAAGATTGGGTACATTAACAAAATATACTACAGCAAAATCAGAAGAAGGCTGCACGGACGACACTAAAGATAAAGTGGCTCTAGATGGGAATCCCATTGCAATGTTCATTGCAGCTTCATTATAAAGTGTAACCCCCGACGTGACACACGATGATTTAGCTTCAGTGATAGCGGTAATAGCTATAGCCGTAGAACTCTCCTGATTACTACCGGCAAACATCCAACCCAAAGCTGAACCGGGTAAATACCTAGTTCGCGCGAAGTATGGAACCGTAGCCACAACAGAATTTACACCAAAAGCACCACCTGTGAAAAAAGAGCCCACACCAACAAGTAGTCTTTCCCGTAACTGCTGAATCGTGTTCGTACCAAATAAAGAACCTGAATCCCCAGACCTTGTAAACCATCTCGGATAATCAAAAGCTTGACTTGCGGAAGTATCACTAGTACCTTCATTATAATTGAGGGGCTTGATAAAAACGTTCACAGGCCATGTCATAGTCCTAACCGCAGAACCACTCGTGGATGTCACGGTTTGAGATGTAGCATAAGGTGATACGCCCAATGAAGAAGGGTACGACCCCCCTCTCGGATGATTGGCACCGAGAGTCAAATTAGGTCCCGAATTGATTCTCTCTAGGGATAAATACTGCGCCTTCATACAATTGCTGCCAAGTTCTGTGAAACGCCACTGGAAAGATGATCGAAATCCAACGTAACACTCTTTCAATAGCAAAGCAAAATGCGTGCGTGCGAGATTTGGAACTATTGTTTTTGTGGCGGCAGATATAGAAATCTGATAAGCAACTGACGCATTTGACTCCATATACTTAGCATACGACATCATCCTACACGGCGAAACAGTACCAAACATACCAGGTACGGCGGGCATGATACCTTTGATCAAATACGGAGGATAGTAAGACCCAAACGCCTTCCTATTATCGGAAGTCTGGCTACCTACTTCTTGAGCCATGGGCAACTCAAAATGATGGACATCGTATGGAACCTCACGCGTAATCAAATCCATCAGCGTTTCCTGTGTAGTTATACCTATCATGGGAACTCCAGTGGTGGGTTGGAAAACATGCGAAATAGTTTCTGTCTTATCCAACATCAATGGTTCGGAGCCAATACCCTGGGGTATAAATGTCTCAATAGTATGGGGTCTGGTGGACAAAGAAGGAACCGGTGCATATACCTCATTATATAGCGCATTCTCAGTTTCCTCGGTCGACTTATATTCCACCGCCCCATCCGCCACAGAAGCAGCATCAACTATCGAATCCATAGACACTGTCTGACTTAAGGAATCAAATAACTGCAAGTCTGGGAAACTAATAGTCGCAACAATAGAAACAGTGCAATCAGTTGGTGCTTGCAATTTGTTTTCAACGTGAACCATCAAAACCCCATTCATGTAATCACGCAAATCGTCCTCAGTTATACTAGAGAAATCAATTCCTCCAGATGCTGTCGATCCCGATCCAGCTATGGTACTATAAGTTGAAGGGACACCAACCGACTTGAGGGATGGTACATTTAAATGATGCGTCAACGCTCCAAAACCGACATCAAACGTAACTTCGGAAGAAGTAGATATATCCCATATGAAAGATTGAGCATGCGGGTCTGTGGGTACAAATCTACCGTTAGAGGCAACGGCTGTATTTAGGTAATCAACCACATTGGGCTCCCACGTTACCCTCAACCTACCTCTATGGAAAGTGGTGCAAATAACACGCAACGCAATGCGAGCCGTCCCGCGCCACAAGCGATAATTCATAGCCACGAAGGCAGAAGGTGTCAAAGCATACCTATATTGGTTCGGGGAAATTGACGAGCTATGCGAAGCCCTAACCCTATGCATTGGATGAATAGGTATTGCCATAATTCCCCCTCCTGGAGCGTAACTAGTCTCCCAACTTTCAACAGCAATAACAGCCGGTCTCTTGGCGAACTCTTCTATCGTCGGAACATGAAAATCCTGTAGATTAACTTTCTTGGTTGTTTGGGTTGTATTTGCAATTGGCGTATCCTGTTTCTTGGAAGTCCAAAAATTGGAAAATATGCCCTGCATATCAAACGAGTTAACCGATGACAACATCCACACTTTAACGCCTATAGGGCGGGCATAAACCTGAATCGTAGCCCCATTGGTAGTAGCAGTTTGTAAGTTCCGCAAGTTATGGTAGGACTCCATATGAATCGTTCCAAGACCCCTCATCGATCTCAAAAAATACGACCGCTTTGCATACTTAAGAAAAGCAGATGTGGCAGATGCATCCGTATAGGTGGAGCTAGAAAAATCCAATGGTATGGATTCATATGGCGTTACAAAAGGAATGACCATCTTACCCCCCATAGAAGATGCGACATCTAAATGAATATGCTGACGCTGACTACGCGCCAACAATGAAGACACAACCGTACCATAAGGTGCCACATTTACCCCACCAGCCTCCCGCGTTCCTGGATCACAAAGTCCATCCTCATAAATATGCCCTCCAGAAAACTCTGCATTTGGTATAGGATAATATCTTGGATTACTATCTGCCTCGACGACCTCCAAACGCTTAAAATGACAGAACAGCGGTCGATAAGAAGCCAAAACGCTACCATATCTGAAAGGGGAGCCGTTCATACGAAATTCCAACTCCATCCCCTCACAAGCGATACGAGAAAACCCACGCAATTTCTGCCTAACTTCATCTCTGGAAAAATACTCAAGCCATGGGAGAAAATACGTGAAAAAACTAGTATTATCATCCCACTCAAACGTGCCCAAATTAATAGGCCGTTGGAAAAAGTGGCTGATATCCATCCCATTGGCAGTAATGTCGCGAAATCCGAGATCTTCCACAAGCTCAGATTCATTTTTCTCCCCGTCGGCAAAGGTTATCTGCTCCTGTGTTTCAACGTTCACTTCAGTAATATTTGTAGTTGTAGCGGCGAGTTATAATAATGAATAGTTTAAACTCATACACCATTCATTGTACTTCCACTTAGTAGACCAGCCTATTCTAAAAAGAACTTCGGGGGTTTGCCCCTGGTCGCTCATTGTGACTCCATTACTATTGCCGTTGTGGTAGCACTATAATTTGCAATAGCGGTAAAACTAGTCAACAAGGCCCTCTTTGCTGCTACTATTATTCGCTGGCTTGATGGGATAAGCCGTTAACTCTCTCAAGATCCGCAGGTCCGTCCTAAAGAGCTTTAAAAGAAATTCCAACACCAACAAGCGCTAAACGCTTGCCAAACAAAAACCCCCAGCACTCCGCGAAATCCATTACAATCCGGAGCCTACACAAAACCTCCACCATTAAGCCCTCAGGCACCCAGTGCCATCATTGGGCGTCATGCCACGATTAATCCGTCTCCGAGTCCGAAAAATTCGGACTCAAGGACGGAATGACATCCTCACGCAAGCTCCTGCTGCGCAAGAATGTCTCCATCGACATCCACCCCTTTTTGGCACAAGACGAAAAAGTACCTTTAAGCTTAAATTCTGTTAAAAATTGCTCGGCAACCGCCAAAAAAGAATTATACGCTGATGGCCCGTATTGCATCATCTCCAAGCTAAGAGATAATAGAACAGAAATCATTCGCACGTCGCCATCCGGTCCTAGTCTCTTCTCAACGGACAATGTCTTGCTAAAAGAAGTCCAATCTAAAGGACAAGCATAATACGTATACACACCACCATCAAGCTCATATTGCCGCTCCACCCAAGTTCGTTTAAGAAAAACCAACTTATCTTCGTAAGGCGCACTAACAACTTTCTTATCTGACGATGTATAAATAACGCCTATCCCGGCTAACACCCTAGTGATTTCAATTTGATTGAACTCAGGGCATGACGGGTGTACGGTTAAAATGTTGTCGTCACCATACGTCATGAATCGAACCATTTCATCAAAATTCTTATCTGGATACAACTGAGTAAACGCGTACAACATATACATATAGTTGACAATTCCGTTTATAATAACAGTCAAAGGGTGTCCTGATGCATTGCCTCCCTGTAGATGAACTAAATCTCCCCAAAACCAAGATAAAGGATTACTCATCTCAATCGATAGCACATCCAACAAGCGAACGAAGTTCATCTTGCTTTCTGGACTTAGCTGGTAGAAATAATCTGTGTGCATCCATAGTTCACGCAAAATCCTCCAAGCTTGTTTGAGAAATTCCGTCGATATTCGCTGATCGTAATTGCTAAAATCCCCACAAATAAAATTGTGTCCGCAAGATCCCCATCCAGGTGTCATGTAACGATATAATTCATCCCACTCATGGGAAAAACAATTCAGCCCAACAGCAATGCAAGAAATATAACGAAATTCCTGCAATAAAGACACGAGCATCAAAAAATACATGCGAACTATAAGACATCCCTCCAGCGAAATAGCCTGAAATACACGGATCTTCCCAAATCCGCCCGCTATTGCAGAATCTAACTCTTCTTTACTAACATCGCCAGGAGCCCTATCTTGAATTGCTGATGTAATCTTCTTTGCGCTGACTGGCTCGTCCTTTACAGAGGCGGAAAAAATAATTCCAGCCATCTTACCGGACTGCAATCTAGAAACCATGGTTCTGAACCTATCAACTACTATCTGTGGCAAATAGTACTTACAACCATCAAACACGCAAATTTCGCGCTTAGGCTTGTTGTACGGATACCCAGCACTAGATTGCATGTTCATACTACGCACATATCTTGAGCCAGAAATTCCGTTCACAGCCTCATCCAACGATAAAGGTGCAACCCCTCTCAACCGTGTTACAAAATCACTATCTGCCAATAATCTATCTAAATATTTATTAGCTAAATTCTGAACAACGGTAGGCGGTAAAAACTCTTTAGCTTGAGTCACTATTTCTGCAAATCTGTACTGAGGCAACCATCGCCATCGAGCTGGCAATCTAGGCACACACAAGCAACTATCCATCATCGCACGCAACTCACCACCCACTCGCACTTTTGCGTTTAACCACCATTGGACGAATCTGCTCTCTATGAATTTTGACTTAAGATCTATTTGGCACGCGTTTCCAACCGTCAACCATAGACGACAAGGTGATCCGTCAATTGGCTCGCAAAATCCGAAAGAGTTTTTCCTATGAAACGATTGCTTTTCTTGCTGATAAACAAGACTACCAGCATCAGTGGGATAAACTTCACCTAACATATCTTGAACATCCATGAGTGGCACATTTCTTAGGAAATACTCAACATCTTCCCTCAACACAGGTACAAAAGCACATATGCCATTGGAAGGATTACCGCTATTGTGAATACCATATATCGCATTACATCCCCTCACAGCATTAAATAGCACGTTGCCACAAAATCCTATAGCACAATCGACTCGATTATCACCGCCGTTAAAAGCATTACCTAAGTACGCATTTTGAACGCTCTGGCCTGTGATTGGTACATTCGTAACATATGATAGCATGGGGTATTTTAATACCTGCTGCTTATCACCGCTTACTCCTACTGATCTAGCGTTATTTATAGTGCGCTGCACAGTTGTGGGAAAATAATTAACTAGACTTGGATAAGGTGTAACGTTCACAGTCATCACGCACAAATCTTTATTCGGATGAAAATTAAAATTCTGTTCATCAACGAATAACTGACTCGCAGATCGAGCCACCCTATACTGCACAATGTCAAAATCATCCTCGAAGTCATCTACACTCACTCTAGGCGGCTGCTTCAAAACCACTTTGGTGCCACCTTTCCCGTATAATACCATCGCCTCGTGTTTAGTCATCATAAAACTGGAACCAGCAATCGCCAACGCTTTTATGCTCCTATCCACTCCCTCGTGTTTAAAAATTATCTCTACACAATTCATGACAACCTTAGATGCAAATGGTTTCGGGTGAGTACCAGGGCTATGAATAGGAGTTTGCACAGGTATACTTGCCCACACGTTCTTACCCCTTGCAGGACCATCCCCCAAACCCTGAGGTTTAAAAGTCTGTAAATTGCCTAACACTCGAGCACTTTTCAAGATGACAACTGCTGTCAATACGGCGGAAAAAAACAACACGTATCTTCTATGTGTAGAGAACCAGCGCATATAGTAAGAAGCGCATCTCTCCCAAGTCCAAGCGACGGTGTCCTCAACAGCACTACATATTGGTAACCTCACTCGATGGACTATTTCAGAATTACTCAAAATGGCCAACACCCTTTTCTCTGCAATCACATATAACACGTAAATAGCTATAAGAAATTGCTCAACCAATGCGCGGTTATCCAGCAACCAGTGATAAGTGTAAGATAAAGCATCACAACGGATAACAATATACAAGGCGAGCAATACAACGTTGTAATACTCTTGCACCAAGTTTAGAACACTCGCCAATAGCGCTGTCCTATATCTCCGCTCCAACTCGCCAACCAACAAATTGTAAATCAAATGACAAACAACAGCCTCTTGCAACGGCATGGACAACCATACGTAATGCAAACACAACGGCAGCAATCTCATAAGCCAAACATCACTACCAAATAAAGCAACGTATGCCACGTATTCAAACATTGGAAAACCCACACCAAACTCAGCCCGTTTGATGATCTCCTCTAGACAAACTGAGGATAAAGCAGCACAAGTGGTCAAATAACGAGGGACCCAATCTAAGCGATACTCAACTAAAAGTTTCATTCCTAGGTTAAACAGACTTGCCACGCCGCTGCTAACACCTGGATTCCTACAGCTTGGGTATCTACAAAAACCGTCGATGTCGGCCCCCACCATGTGACACTTCCGACATGTCGTATATGCACCAGTCCCGCAATTCCTTTGGGTTCTAGCTTCTGACTTAGCATGGGCGTACCACAATTGTGACATTTTCATCAAAAACTCGTGTGTGCTGCTGGTATTTAGAATAGTTGAACGTATCGTCCTGTTGCCATTCACGATATATTTATACATTTGAAAATGCCAGGCATCGACAACCTGCCCCTTTTGATCTTGGTATGGGGAAAACCGAGATATTTTCTCGGAATCTAACTGTGTCGAACCTTCTTGTACAAATTCGTCTTTGACTTTTATCTCAACAAACACATCAATCCGTCGGAATATTGCAGCAGCATGCGCGGCAATTTGTTCAACGAACATAGTTGGAGTATTAGTAGTTATCCCTACCAAAGACTGGTTATGGAAAATCTTACCTTTCCTATCCAATGAAGCTTGTTGAGTGCTCGCCGGCGCCACGTTTAGTATCTTTATTAGCTTGTCAATCAAAGTTGCTATATGTGAGCCGGTGTTCACTCTTGGATTAACGACTGCAACATCATCAAATATAAGTCCCCACTGACTATTTGATATCTCAGTATCATACATATCTGTGGTGTTACCTAACGTCGCATAAGCGTGGGCATTATAATCCAAACCAGGTCCGTCGTTCCTAACACTAAGATCAGGATTCATCGGTGCATCAGCTACATACTGAGACAAAATCATACTCAATAACGTTGTTTTCCCTATGGAAGAACTTCCTCCCAACAAAAAGCAAAAAGGTTTAGGTCGAGTGCTCAAAGACTGGAATTTATTATTAGCCACATCTGCCACAATCTTGCAGTTCGATATTAATGCATCTAATTCAACTCGCTTGTGCGGGTTGCGAACCTTCCACGCTTGAAACTTCTGTTGAATCTCTGCTAACCTCGATACGCGAGCTTGCAACCACGCGGTAGGATAATCCAAATTCAGCATATCCATACTCTCTATTTCTGTCATAATAGTTTGCACCTCTTTGTTCGTTTCAGCCATCTCCTTTGAACAATCAACCAGACAATCAAAAGATCCAGAACTGTATATCGTCTTAAGCGTTGTGAAAACCACCTCCAATCCCTCGAGTATGCTCGAAGCCAAATCGGCCCCTCTAACAAAAGTATGGAATCTCATAGAATTAGACACCACACTAATAGCCTTGTCTAATGGCACATCCTTCATACCTAATACGGTTATAGCTACAGCGCACAAAGAAATCATAGCTTTAAGAGCTGGGTGACTTGTAAAAATACCCTGAGCCTGGAAAGAATACATTTTATTGTATTTGGCTCTTATTTTGCTCTCGGCCCAAAGTATAGAATTGTCTTCGCTTGCTCCTTTGTCTCTATAGTGCCGTGCGAGCCCATATACCTGTTTAAGTTCAAAAAATGAAAACCTAGGAAGGTCTCTACACAGCCTCCAATAAGCCTTGTCAATCTCCATAACTCTGATCGAATCCAAATGTCTCTGCTCATTAAATCTTCTTTGCACTGGCATCTTCCACACATCCACCATGTTGAGTATGTGTTCAATAAATTGAGCTGGAGTTTTATCGCGATTGATGGGGTCATCCTTCTCCACGCATAACGAATAAAACGCATCAAACACACATCTCAAATCATCATCGTAGAATAGTATATCCTGTTCAGTGAAACTCAAATTGAAATCGTCCCCAACATCATGTCCGCTTTCATCGTGCCATTTCTGCATCAAATGAGTCATAGTTTCTACTATATAGCTCACAATAGGTCCAATAGTGACGTTGTTGTATATGTCATTCATACTTAAGGCACTGACATATTGACCACGCAATTGAGATCTTGCAAATGTTATTATAGACAACCAATGTGCTACTCCTTCTCCTTTAGCTATGTAGTAATGATTATACAACCCTACAACCAACAATGTAACGTCAAATGCCAATTGTTGAGCGTCGTCCACTAATCCTTGCGCTTCTAGCGTCTGAAGTTTAATCAAGGTGTTAAGAGCAAAAATTTCGGGATCGCCTGTAATATATACTGGGTCGCCCATAAACAAAAAGTACTTACGTACTGTACTTTTAAGGCTAGCCTGCAAAGGGATAACGTCTTCATGATACTCAATCCCGTAAAGCTTCTCTAATAACAAAACGTAGCTACTCCAGTACCTTCTATCTCTTAACTGTTCAGATGCCAATCCATACAAAGCCAATTGATTGAATAACCACCCAACATTCTGCAATATTGCTCCACAAACCAAACCGGCAAAGCGTATGAACGCATCACCGCGACGCATAACAACTGAGTCGGAAAAGCAAAAAACAGCGGATACGTTCAGACCGTAATATGCTCTTATATTATACTCTTCATACCAGGGGTCAAATCGAAATGCGGCCGTATAATTGGAGTAATCCACCAAGACGCGCTTGTGCCTACCTGTTACATAATCTGCCAGCTGCGTTGCCTTCCAAGAAATCGCTTCCACCGAATTGACTGCTCCATTTCCCCAGTCAAATACAAAAAGGGGCCTATCCAGGCCATCAACGGTTCCAACAGTTAAAGTAGGGGAACCACGGCGGTAATAAATATTCAACGCCGAGACACCGAGCACGCTGAAGGGCTTCACATCCTTCACTGCACGTGAACCTCTGTCCTCTAACATGCAAGCCTTACACTGCAAAACTTGTTGCTGCCCGAGAACTGTTGATATATCAAGGCAAACAAAGAAAAGCGCAACTGCGCAAGCGCGAACTTTCGCGCTAGTATTGATCGTTATCATCATAGTACTGCGGTTTCAAAGTATCGTGCCATCACGTAGGTGTTTAATGGAAGCGCACTAAAGTCGCACGCTCCAACCATCACATCAGCTTTTGCGCCCCCATAGACAGTCCAGTAATATAAACGTCCCTAATAACCATTTACAACAGAATTCATTCGTTTCGTAAACCCCACCTCCATTTCAATTGACATGTGCGCATGGCTTCCGCCGCTACAAGTATCATGCCTAGCAGAAGTTTTCTAATACAACGGCAAATTCCATCGAATCCGATCTTTCAGAAAGTCTATCCTTTCCATCAACTTCAGCACTAATCACCAGCAATTGGGTTCGCGTTCTCAGCTACACCCCGGGACGTTCTGTCATTACAGCAACGCCCCCTAAAGCACTTTCATTGCTATGTGCGAACAACTAAACGCTGATCCTTTAATTCAAACGTTTATGTAAGAAGGTAAAAACCTAATCGCCTTTAATCCACAACATAAAGGGACATCCAAAAATAGTCCCAGTAAAATGGGTTGGCAATCCTGCCTTGTACTTTCGCTAAAGTATAAAACGGGTGACCTTAAGGTCGGCCGGTCCTCCACCGGCAAAAACAAGGTTTTACTGTATAGGCTATACCAAGAAACCTTCTATAAAGAGACAATCCATTACTATGTCTCAGTATAACAGTCCTTAAAGTTCAAAGCGAGCTAGGACAAACAGCTCGGCACCGTTAGCCTTACGGCACCCACGTACGTATCGTGACTGGGAAAC
>OKRQ01000013.1_pt1 | contig 10133 bp, 13 predicted proteins | sample 1601101 | NCBI WGS metagenome assembly OKRQ01 (sample SAMN07581548, study PRJEB24739) | freshwater metagenome | place: Singapore | collected 2015-04
GTTTCCCAGTCACGATAGGCCATGAAGGTTGGTAGGTGAATAGAGTCGGAGTCGATGCTTACCGCTATACGGGTCTTATCTACCCCATAGGTACCAGTAGATAGATAGCCCCGCTCCGCATCCATAGAATCTTGCGATTCACTGGAGGCAGGAGCAACATCAGACTCAGTAATACTCTTACTAATAGGTAGATAAAGACCCCTATTAGAGCCATATGACTTCTTCTTGTATTTATCAAACGCAGTCGACGGCTTGGTGTATCTACCGTACTGGTTGGCTGATGAAACTATTCTATCATCTTTCATCAAGAGTTAATCTCTATAGTAAGACTGATAGTTTTCAATAAGTTCCCATGCAAACATTGATAGATACGTATGGCCTAGAAAAGTTATATCTAGCTTTACCGTCGGTAAGCCTTCTACTTCTATTGCAGTAACGTCTAAGAAACCCAACATTTGAAGTTCACTAATAGCCCTACTCAAGTCATGGATCCCATCCGAAAAGCACTCCAACAGATCATGTGTCGTAGATACTTTTCCGCTGGATGTAATAATCTGCATGAGAACACCGAATGCAGCGGCGGATGGCATTCCATAGAAGTTTTCAAGATCAATCTCGTCTTCAAACATTAGAAACGCACCCGGCCCTTCTTGCTGTGCCGAAGGGGCGGGTAGCCCTTAGTTCCTGAGTTCTCCTTGGCTCGGCGTAGCCATGCATCTAAATCCTCCTTATCAAAGTACCAACGTCCTCCAATCGTGTATCCGCCCAGCCCAAGCACCCGGTGGTTGGCATGTATCCATGAATAGCAGTGCCCCAGATAGGCAGCTGCCTCACGCATGGTTAGCCGAGTTTTGTCCTTCAAATCGTTCATTTAAACCTCCAGTTATATTAGGTTTTGGGCTAAAACCTAGTAGACGGACTATAAGAGGTCTGTTAGGATTCTGTCAAAAGTTAGTAGGAGGATCTATGGATAGCGGAGTTATCTGGGAAGTGAAGGCGAAGGATGTTTCCCATGCAATAACGTGGCATGACGTGGTTGTTCCAGACCACGGCAATTACCGTGTTTGGATACACGCCCTTGGGTCTTCAATCCTCACAAACTTTGTGGAGCAATCGAAGGGCCGCATAGATGCGCGTCTCCAATTCAAGATTGCCGCAGTTGAAGTCCAGGCACAAGGTGCAAAGTTTGCCCCAGTAACCAACGAGGAAAAGGTTGCTCGATTAACTGTTGCTTCGCTGCAAAAAGATATTCCGACCCATGGTTTCAAGGCAGCACTCTTCAGGGAGTTACCGTTCTCAAAGGTAGAAGGGGAGCACCTTAAGTGCATTCGTGCTTGTCGATTGCGAATAGAAGATCAGCAGAGCAAACCTTTGCGACTAGCGGCTGTAGATTCCGTGCAAACTATTATTTTCAAAGATGGGAAGTCAGGGTCACCATTTGAAAGAGCACTCCATAAACGATTGGAAGTGACATCCACTAAGGTCGATTCAATCGTGATTGCGAAGATCTACTCAGAGCTTTCCAAAGCGGGAAGTAGCAATATTGTTAAGCAAATATGTGTGGACCTGGATGTCGAAAGCCAGATTATTTATGCCGCACTGCGCGTAGCCAGATCACAAGGATGGCTGAGTGCAAGCGGAAAAGGTAAATCAGGTGGCACTCTTACAGAAGAAGGCGAGAAATTCTTCATTCAATCTGGCGGTCAGATAAAACTTAGTAGTTGGATTTCCCGTGACAGAGGGGCATCTAAGTAATGGCATACGCACGTAAACGTGGCAAGTATTTCTCTGCTCGTTGGCGCACACGGCAGGGTCAACAAGCAGAAAAAGGTGGTTTTTCCACTAAGCGTGAGGCTGAGCAGTTTGCCGAAGAACAAGAGGCTTTAGAGCGCAGAGGTAAGAACACAAAGCCATCTGAAGTGAACATGACGGTCCGTGAATTTGTGCAAGAGATATGGGGTCCATCTCTCGATGTGGAAACCCAGACCAAAATCGATTATGAAAACATCTATAACAGCCACATAGATCCTGAGTTCGGGGATCGACTGATTGGGACTATTACTCCTGCTGATATTCAGCGCTGGCGAGTCCGACTAAAGAATTCAGTTGCCACAACTGGCTACCAACTAAAACCTAGCTATATCGAAAAGCTAACCAATCAACTAGGTTCGATTCTTCGCGTTGCGTTAGATAATGAAGTTATCCATAAGAACCCGATGGCAAAGATAAAGCGCAGAAAACCAAAAACAGCAAAGAGGATCGTGCCACTAGACATGATGACCATCAAGGCTCTTGCGGATAGTTTTGCACCTCGCTGGCGAATTCTGGTTTGGATTGGATTCTTTACGGGAATGCGACCATCCGAAGTTCTCGGCCTTACTTGGGACAGATTAGATTTTGAAAAAGAAGAGATCACTGTTGATAGACAACTAAGTAGGGATGGAAAGAAAGTATTTGCGGAACACCTCAAGACTTCAAAGTCATACCGGAAGATACCTTTTTCACCGTACCTGCAGAAACTATTGGTCGAACATGTAGAACAACATGGTCTTGGCCCTCATGGTTTGATAATGCAAAATAGATCTGGAAATGTTTGGCGCTATAAAGATGCATCTGCCATGTTCCGGCTAGTTGCTAGACCACTCGGTTTCGACAAAGGTGAGGGGATGCATCAACTTCGCCATACGTGTGCATCTGTCCTCATCAAGCTTGGCAACAATGCCAAGCAGATCCAAGAATGGCTGGGCCATGAATCAATACTCGAAACCATGGACACATATGGCCACCTGTTTCCGCGGGATCTACATGAAGTTTGTGAACGTCTAGATGCCTATGTGGTCGAACAAATGGAGATAACGGCTGAGCGAAAGATGCTTGCATAAGTTGGCACATGGAAGAAATTGAGGCTTATAGGACGACTCTTCTCATTATACAATTTCAATATGGCAAGTGAGAAAAAAAGTGTGGACTTTGCAACCGAGTTAGCCATGGGAAAACCCAACTCACTTGGCAACACCCTCAAGATCGTGAAGATAATCGAGTCAGATCCCAAGAAATATCCACAACTTTTAAAGCTACTTCTTCATAAAGATTCCATTGTGGCCATGCGTGCCATGAACGGCACAAAGCGTCTAATGCGAGCAGATAAGGATTTCTTTGACCCACAAAAGGGATCACTAATAAAAGTTTACTCAAAGACTAAACACAATGTGGTCAAACTTGGACTAATCACTCTGTACTTTGATTTCATCAAAGAATTCTCAGCTTCTGAGTTAAAGCGAATAAAAACATTGACCTTGAAATGGGTGGAAGAAAGTGACGATTGGATGATTCTTGCCCAAGGGCTCAAACTGCTTGAGAAGTTAGCCAAAATTGACCCCACGATTCAGCCCGAGGTCAAAGCTGTAGCGAGAAGGCTTCAGAAAGATACTAGGAAAGCGGTAGCGACCAAGGCTAAGAAAGTTCTATCCGGCTTATAGGGCGACTCTTCTTTATCTTTTTTCAAATCGTGCTTTGGATAATTCGTAAGATTCTGTAATGAGATTTTGGTTTGAATTCCATGTTTCTTGCGAAGGATTAAGTACTTGAACCCAATTCATCCAGGCATAGATTGGATGGGGCATCAAAAGATTGATCTGCGTGAAATCGTGCCCTGTCTCTACAACTCCTCCCTTTGCAGGTCTAGGTGGCTTAGGCCCGAATAACGCTTCATAGGAATCTCGAGACAGTCCAAAGGAAACTCTGAATATGCCGCTTCTATCCAAGTTTGAAGCCTTGTCATTTTCACCATCTGACTCTTTTAAAGTCACAAAGTAAGAACCATGAGCAGAGGCTCCTTTGGGATTGAAGAAAAGCGAAGTCTCACCCCAAGTTCTCTTCACAGAGAGATGATTGAAACGATTCAATAGATCGTCAACAATCTCTTCAATCTGCACCTAATCATTCTAAAGTAGGTCAGGTACTTTCTTCGAAATCGTGTACATGAATACGAGAGTATGCGTTTTCATATGGGCAAAATCGTGGACAAGACTGATTCTTGAGCGCGACTAGGGCATTTTTGACTCAGTCCGGCTTACAGGGCGACTCTTCTTTATTTTTGACTAATACTTCAAAAGTTAGAACGTAATGATTTGGTAAAAAGCACTACGACTGCTGTAACAGCTAGAATTAGAGCCAGAATCAAATAGGTATCGTTCAGACCGAATCTTTCAACAGAGAGTCCAGTTAAAACCATTCCAATTGGTGGGGCTGCATAGAAAACGGCAGTTTGTACGCCAAACACTCGACCATGCTGATCTGCTGGAACTCTTTCTTGTACCAGTGTGCTAATTAGTGGATTGAATGGCCCCCATGACAATCCCAACAGAAAAGCAGAAACAATTAATACTGGTAACGGAGGAAGGAAAGACATGGGAATAATGCTGATTGCGCTCCCTATTAAAGTCATTCGCACTTGCGTTCGTCTCTTGAATCTATTGCTAATCCATCCGTAACCAAATGCACTAATGGCCGATCCGCCGGCCAGAGCAGAAATTACTAGGCCCAGTCCTCTAGGATCTTCTAATTTTTCGAAGTAAGTGGGAAGAATTATGGACTCCGTTGGTAAATAAACGGCTGCCAGTATCAATATCGAGACTGTAATTGTTCGTAAGAGTCCATCTCGCCAAAGCACCTGAAATCCAATTAGAAGGTCTCGATTACCCTTTAGTCCAGACTCGACTAATTTATCTCTAGCATCTTTGCCAGAGTCATCAACCTTCAGAATCATTATCGCAACAGATGCGAGCATAAATAGGCCAGCTACCACCCAGAAAGAATTTATTGCGCCTACTGCAGAAATTAGCCAAGCACCTACCGCCGGTCCGAAAACCCAAGCGACTCCCAAGAATCCATCATGAATTCCATTAAGTTGATCTTGATCAATCTTGGAGGCCTTCGAAACATCAACAAGCAAGGTCTTTCTTGCTGTGTACCCGGCAGGATCGAAAATTGCTCCTATAAAAGCCAAAGCCATAATCGATGTATTGGAGAGTCCAATTGTTGCAGCGACGATTGGAAATGACATGACTGACAGTGAAGAGAGAATGTCTGCACCAATGCTCACAGCTCGTCTTCCAAGATGATCAACCATCCATCCGCCTATCGGAGAAATTAGCAATCCAGGAAGAGCTGACACTGCAACAACAACCCCGGCAAATGCAGGGGAGTCTGTCCGTTCCAGGATTAGCCAAGGAATCGTGATCATAACAATCGAATTTCCGAGACCAGATGCGAAGTTTGATAATTGAAGGAGGAAGACCTTAGGGTGGATTCTCATTAGGGAGTGAGTTTACAGTTTCTTAAAGAGACTTTCAGTGCGAATCAATTAATACCGGCAGATAGTTATCTTTGAATTACATTCTAATCACTTATACTGAGCAACTAAATCTCTAATTACCAAGTTCCATGGCTTAGGTTTTAAGCCGAAAGTTTTTCGTGCTTTTTCATCGCTCATTACAAACGGTTCGTTGAACTGATAAGCAGTATGGCTCAGTTCACGCATAATAGGATTAAATATTCCAAGGACTTTTTCAATTAAAGTCGGAACGCTGCTCACCTTTGGATTCTTTATTTTCAATTCAAGTGCGATATCTCTGACGACCTGTCTCTGTGTCATTGGGCCGTCGCTTGGGACATGCCACGGTCTGCCCCAAGCGACTTCTTCTTTTGCAACAACCATCATTAGTCGGGCCACATCATCTGGATCTGTCCAGGTGTGGAGTTTGTCCAAAGAACCAAGCAATTGGACGCTCTGCCCCTGCATCAACTTTGGTACTACACGATTTCCCATTCGACTTTGATCGGATGCGCAGATGTAGTCTGAAGCTCGAACTTCCGTTGCTCTTAACTTTCCGGCGTCGTGATAACTCTTAACTTCTAACCACATATCGGCCCTAACTCGACCATTCTTCCAAGTAGCGTTGAGCGGTAATTCTTCTGTCAATATTCCCTTGTAAGGACCATATCCGTATAGATTGGAACAGGTGACAAGGACAGCTTGAGTGCTAATCGCATATTCGATTACCGCCTTATTTATTCGGGGCCACTCTTTATCCCATTTGTTGTATGGAGGATTTATACAGTTATAAATGAAATTCGCCTTTGGAGCGGCAGAAATCAGACTAGAAAAAGATGATGCATCTACCTTTATCTTTTCAACATTGGGAATTGCTGGACCGCTCTCTGTACGTGAAATCAGAAGGACCCGATTGCCCGCACCTCCCAGTCTTGATGCCAACCTCGAACCGACGACTCCACTTCCAAGGACTACATGAATTTGCGACATATTTAGGCAGCACTATTCGCGGTTAAGTTTTTGCTTCGAGCAATCAACCAAATACCAGTTAACAAGAACCAGATTTGTACCAGCGTAGTTCCAAGGAAAATTGCGGAGTCTCCAGGATTAAGACCAATAATTTCTGTTGAAGTCCACAAAAGGCCAAAAGCTGAGATTAAGCCAAAGATGCTAAACCAATTGGGAAGAGTTTTTTGGCGCATGTTTCCAATTGATAGGAGAAGTATCGCGATCGCAGCAAAAATACTCACCCCAAGAACTTCACCGATTGTGCCGCCGTATGAATTCAGCGCCTCAAAAGTTGTGCTTATTGCATCGCGCTGTCCATCGGTTGTTGCAACCTTCCAAAGATCAGCGAGGTCATACATGGGAACCAACCATCGAATGATTCCAATACTGCGTGCCAGAGTAGAGGCGATAGCGAGGGCAACGATTATCCTCATTAAGATTCCTGCGTTTTTTCCAAAAACAATTTCGCTAAGCAGAGCAATCGAGATAACGAAGAGAATCGAATAAATCAGATAGGCGAAGTAGCCAGCCCGAACAGAGCCTTCACTTTCCAGCAAGCGAGGAAGAGCTACCGAGGCTGGGTCATCCAGGCTATCGGGCCAATCAATTGCCGCGCCAAGCACAATTGTTGGGATGAAAATGAGTAATCCTTGAAGAATGCTAATTAATCCGGCCCATCGAACTACGGCTCTATCTGCCATCGTTTTCCCCCAAAACTGAAGCTAGATCCCTGTATCTAGACACTGCTCAGATTATGTGCGCCTATTTGAACATTGTCAAGATTGCTGGGAAGATTCCGTTATGGCGTCTAAAGTTGCTACTAAGGCTTCTTATCATCATGGCAATCTTGAGAGCTCTCTCGTGGATGCAGCAATTCGCTTGGTTCGCAAGTATGGGCCGGACCAGTTATCTCTTCGAGCAGTCTCTGCTGAGATTGGCGTGAGTCCAAGTGCTAGTTATCACCATTTTAGGGACAAGGATGCTTTGGTAAGTGCGATTGGAAATGTGCTCTTTGATCGCTTGGCCACAATGCAAGAAAAAGCAATTGAAAAAGTGAATGGCAAAGGGGCATCTGCTTCCATTAAGAAGTTTGAAGAGATGGGTCATGCTTACTTTGCATGGGCTACTTCCGAACCGAATCTCTATCGACTCATGTTTGGTGGTTACTGTGAGATAAACATGGAGGAACATGACAGCAAAGCATGGAATCTGCTTCGCGACGCTCTCGATGAACTCATGGCGGAGGGAGTCCTAGATAAGAGTATGCGCCCAGGCGGAGAGATAGTCGTTTGGTCGGCCGTCCATGGGGCAAGTTCTCTAGCAATCGAGGGATTGATGTCTAACTCAGATTTTCCGATGGTCCTGAAAAGTATTCAGCGATCTTTAGGCATAGAGAAAAGGAGCAGAAAATGAGTGATGCAGCACGGTGGATGATTGCACTTGCTTTTATCTCATTACCAACAATCGCCTTTGGCGGTTACTTCTTACTTTCAATTCTTAAGCGCCAAGCTGGCACTGAGAATTTCACATCAGAGCAGCGTGATTACTTCCGTGCCGGACATGCCCATGCTGGAGTGCTGGTACTGCTTGCAATTGTCGGGCAATTAGTCCTTGATGAATCTAGGTTTAGCGAATCGATGACTTGGGCGTTTAGGATTGGATTATTTGCAGCGCCATTATTGATTTCTGGTGGTTTCTTTGGAGGAGCTCCTCGCACAGCTGGTGGTTCTACGACACCGCTCATCAAGTTGATCCCACTTGGGGCAATCGTGCTTGGACTGAGCGCAATCGGCGTAGGTGTAAGCCTACTTATCTGAAAACTTGGTTGTGAGTTAAGGCGGCTTGAATGCGCCTATAGCAAGTTAACTAGAGTTTTGTAAGGTTTCAATTAGGTCCAATACATGTTGACTATTTGGAGGCAAAGTTTAGGGGACTTGCATTTCTTGAGCGTTCTGTTGCAAATAACAGACGCTTCTCCTGTTTTCTGAATATTTCCTATAAAATTATTACAAGCAAATGGAGCGCAAATGAAGATTATAGTTTCATCAATACTCTTTATCGTTTCTGTCATGCACCTCCTGCCTGTCGTGGGAGTTTTAGGTTCAGATTCATTAACAAGGCTTTACGGAATCTCTACTTCGGACCCAAACACTGAGATCCTATTACGTCACCGAGCAGTCCTATTTGCAATTATTGGTCTTTTTTTATTGCTGTCAGTCTTTAAGGGTGAGTATCAACCAATTGCAATTCTTATTGGATTAATTAGTGTCGCCTCATTTTTACTTTTAACTTGGTCAAACGAAGGGCTTTCATCCGAGATTAGCAGGGTTGCAAAGGTTGACTGGGTAGCGCTGGTGCTATTGATTATGGCTGGTTTAATTAACATCCTAATCTAATATATTCGGATCTGCGTGGACGATGGGAGCTTTGGCTAGGTCTCGCTAACCCAAGAAATCTGCAATTGATGAAAATATTAGTTATTTATTAATTTTTGGGGGCAATTCTGGAGGCGAATGAATGATTTACGCATGCCATCACGCATATCAGCTTCGACTCCGGCATATAGGGCGACTCTTCTGTCGTTTTAAGCTATTTGCTTCCAACAAGCCATTTCTTACGTTCGCGTTCAGGCAATTTCTCAATCGAATATCGCAGCATTGTGCGGGGCATTTGATGTGAATGATCGGCTAGAAACTTTCTAAGCAACGTTATATCTTTTTTGCCTAGCTCACGAAGCATCCAGCCCACAGCCTTATGAATCAGATCGTGATCATCCTCAAGTAGCGCCTTCGAAATAGTTACTGTTGGCTCCAAATCTCCATCACGAATTAGAGCAAAGGTGAGTAAAATCGAAACCCGTCTTTGCCAAAGAGATTTTGACTTCGACAGCTTGATCAGCAGTGGTATTGGATTCTCAACCTCAGTCAGATAAACACCCATCCAAGGAGCTGATACATCAACAATGTCCCAGTTATTGACTCGTTCACTTCGAACTTGCTTGAGATAAAAATCAAATATTCTCTTACGCTCCTGCGTTTCTTTAGCCGACTTAAACTTCAAGTTTAGAATGATGGCTGCACAAAGTCGCGCTTCATGAAGTCGCGAGCTAAACAGCTTCTCTACTTCTTGTAGTTCTAATTCTTTGTGCTTTTTTGCAACAGATCGCGTTTTCGGTACCGATACTCCAAGAAATAGATCTCCTTCACCGTATTCGCCCGGAGCCGTCCTATAGAAGCGAGCAAGGTCACTAACTCTTGCCTTATTGGAAAAACTCTTTAGATCTTCAAGGGCATCTCTAGCGCTCACGTTAGAAATATTCCTTTCTCCCATTTCTGGAGTACAGGGCTACGCTTCTTGTTCAAATCAATTTGGTCATGCACATGTTGTCTTGGCTCAAGACATATTCGCCAAAAGCTTCGCAACTCTGATATCCGAGAGATTTACAGAGTTCGCTTGCAGGTTTGAAAGCTTTGGCTACTCAAAAGCGATATGTGCCATGGTGGTACGCAGGGGCGTGCGTGTCGCCGGCGGCGTGGTCACTGACCTGAAGCGCATATAACGCTACGTGCGGTACCACTTCATCGGTTTCGATTTGGGATGGCGCTTCAACTGGCCTTTGGCCTCGAGGTCCAACTGAACCGTCTTCTGCCACCAACCTACCTTCTCGCCCATTGGCCAGAGGCGCTTCGGCAGGAGTGGTTTCACCCTTTCCACCATCTCCGATGCCGTGATGCCGGGCGCTTTATTCGGGGTGACTTTCAAGATCGCGGCCTTATCGTGACTGGGAAAC
>OKRQ01000014.1_pt1 | contig 10114 bp, 10 predicted proteins | sample 1601101 | NCBI WGS metagenome assembly OKRQ01 (sample SAMN07581548, study PRJEB24739) | freshwater metagenome | place: Singapore | collected 2015-04
GTTTCCCAGTCACGATAGGCACCCCTTTAACGCTACTCATCCCGCTGACCATTGAGTAGCTGTGACCAACGCGCTAAGTGACCGCCGTTGTACGAAACAGTCGTACCGGAAACGGAGATTGTTCCTTCTTCTACTGTGGCTTGTTGCAGACTTACCAAAACGCCGTCATTTGTAAGCCTATTAACAACCAAAGGAGCACTGCCATCACGAACAGCAGCAATTAAACCATCTAATCGAAGTTGCGCTCCTTTAGCAGAAGTAGACGTTCCAGTAGTTCCCACCAAAAAATCACCACCGTCCGTGAACCGACCACGTTCGGTGTTACCGCTAGTAGAAAATTTTATAACTCCGGTGGCGTTGTCTGCCATCAAGACAACATTTCTACCGCCTATTGCATATACGCATATATCTCCAACAGCAAGAGCGCCATAAGTATTGTTGTAATAACCTAAGATGGCATTTGTTGCTGATGCTCCTGTGTTTGTAAAATCAATACCAACAGTACCCGAACCACCAATATTAAAACTGGCATTCCCACTTGTTACACCTAAATTCAACTTCCCACTCGCATCCAGCGTCATTGCTTGGGTGAACGTGATGGAATTGCCTGCTGTGCCGGAGGCTGCCAGTTTCCATGTATATCCACCAGCCGTGGAGCCATTGAAGTCGAACAGGCCCGCGTATCCGTTAGCTGCATAGGTGTTAACAGCGGAGGTATTCAAGTACGAGTTGAAATACATCTCACTGACAGCGCTTGTACCGTTAAGCGCCAGCACAGCGGAAGCAAGCCCACCAACTTGAAGAACTTTTCGGTTGGATACCCACGCACTCGGCGTCACCCCGAGGCCGAGGTTGCCGGAGGAGTCGAGCCTGAGTCTCTCCGTCCCGCCAGTAGAGGCCGCAACAGTATCAGCAGCAGGGAAAAAGATGCCGGTATTGGTGTCGCCAGTGGTCGTGATAGCAGGAGCGCCAGCAGTGCCAGAAGAGAATGTAGCAACCCCGGTAGCACTCAGGGTAGTAAACGCCCCAGCAGCCGCCGTAGTAGTCCCCACAGGCCCGTTAAACGAGTCCCCAGCAGTACCAGCTTGGAAGTCCTTTAACTGAGCCATCAGCTCACGAATGGCATCGTTAATACCTGAAGGCGCACACCCTTCGGCTATGTTGATTCCATCAATGTCTGTGTTGTTACCAGGCGTTGCTGAAAATTCTGAGATTTTTGTCTTCGGCATGATTTACTCCGTTATTGAAGCAGCGACCGCAACGCCGCAGTGAAAGGTTCAGCAGCAGGTGCAACTTGAGTGCCAATAATTCCGCTTGTAACACCAGCTTGTTCTTGCTCTCTACGCATCCTGGCAATGACATCACGCAAGATTCTCATTTCATCCCCGCTTGTTGCCCTGCTCATTAAGATACGACCGATTTCATCACGCACAGGCTCAGGAATACTTGTGCGCTTCATTCCTTGAGTTAAAAGATTTAACAATGAAGATGTGTCCATTGTTTTTGCGGCAGCAGCAATGTTTGCCGTATCTTTCAATGTCTCAATCCCCACATCTTCCATCCTGGCTTCTCTGCCAGCAGTCTGCGATCCACGCCCCACAGATTGCAGTTCCTTCTTCCTGGCCTCTGCCGCTACATCAGAAGCAAAAACACGATATGCTCGTTCGCTTGGGAATATTTCCTTGAGCTTTTCTCTGGTTGCCCTTTCTTCCCACATCCCAAGCAACTTTGTTACTCCCGCTTTCGTCCCAGCAAGTTCACGCAATGCCTCATAGCCACCAACACGGAAAGCCTCCAATTCAGAATCGCTCATATCTTTGATGAGCGTCCTGATCGTAGAAGCTGGCTTACTGATTACAGTGCGCCCTAGTTCTGTTGCAGCAATTAAAGCTGATGGGCCAGCATATGCATTACGAGCGTTTTTGTATAAAGACTGACCAGAATCTTTGTCAAGCGTTGCATCATCCAAACGCTTCAAAAGGTCTTGTTTTAGTTTGATAACAGATCGACCAAACTCATTGATTTCGCCTCGCTCATTTGTAGCAGACTTGCTACCAAGAATGTCATCTAACCCACGCTTGACCTTATCCAAATCATTCATGGAGACATCGGTTGTTTTTTGTAAATCTTTCAATGTAAAAGGTTCACGCAAACCAATCGATATTTTTTCTGCACGACCAAATGCACCCAATTTTTTAGACGCATCAAGAATTTGCCTCAAATCGTCATCAAGTTGAATATTGATTGTCCGCAACTGCTCGTAAAGCGGTGTCGAATCAACTTCCCGTTTCGTTATCAAGGATTCAACAGAATCGGCAAGCCTTGCGCCAGTTGGAGATAGTTGTCTTTGTGCAGATTCTGAAATGCGTTCGCCTCGTTGTGCAGATCGTTGTTTAAGCAATTGCTCTGTGTAATTCTTTGTCCTACCTGGCAAAGTCGCCATAGTGTCTAAAAGATCACGCAAGTTATACCCGGCAGCATCAGCAAGAATTGCATCATCTCCGAGCTTGTTCAATCTGGCTTGCACCTGTTCAATGGTTGAACCATCGCGCAGCATGGGTTGAGCAACCCGTCTACGAGCAATGTCAGCAGACGAACCACCAACCATCTGCCGCAATCCTTCTGGAACTGCCCTAGCAACCTGGCCCGTTACTGTCTGAACAACTGGCCTTGCAACTTTAGCCCCAGTCTCAAAAGCACCACCAAGGACTGCACTCGTTAACCCTGTTTCAAGTGCTTCAGAAGGAATGTCAGAAATCGTTTTGGCCTCACCTGCACCGGCAATCCCGCCAGTTACACCACCGGCTCCAATGGCCCTGCCAACAGCACCAACATTCGGAAGCATTTGTCGCCCGACATTCAACATCCCAAGCGGCAATGAAGCAACACCCTGAACAACAGGCGCGCCAATTGGGTACTCCTCTTTGTAAGAGGAAATCGCTGACCGCTGAATATCTCTCAGACGTTTGTAAGCATCTGAATATGACTCACCAGGCTCACGCATAAACGGCGCAACAATGCCTGCACCGATTTCTTCACCAAATCCTAGTGTTGGGCCTTGCAAAGCAGTCAATGCAAGTTTTGCCGGTTTTGGCAACTGTTTGCCAGCAGTCTCTGCTTTACTGATTGCCAGTGATTCTGGCAATGGCATATTGTTCGCAATGTAGAGAGATCGAATCTCGTCAAGAGTGTATCCAGCAGATAAAGCCTCTTGTATTTTTTGATTCTCATCCATCACTGTCCCCCTCTTGGGCGAAGTCCTAAAATCTCTTCAAGACTTTTCGGCTTTTTAATGAGATCGTATGGGTTATAAATGGCCTGATCGTCACCACCAAGATTTTTGTTGATTTTCCTATAACTGCTTAAAGATGGTTCAATTGCTTTTCTGCGCTCTTCAACCATACCATCTATAATTTTCTTCATATTGTCACGCTCAGGCTGTGTGAATGTCCCGCCCTCCTTGAATCTTTGAGCGAACAATTGGATTTGCGTTGGGATTGATCTATTACCTATGATGGTGTTGACATCACCCTGCTGAACAGCACCTGATGGGTCATAAACTTTTGCAAGGTTATAAATCAATGCGCCATCTGCACTGGTGTTTCCTTGTTTAGCAAGTGAGTAAGCGTTATAAAACGCATTTGCTCTTGTCGCTGTTGTTGTGTCGCCAGTGTCTTTGAGCAAGCCTTCCCACTGATTGATTGTCTTTAATTGTTGCGTTGCAACAGCAGTCGGGTCTGTCAGATTGATTTGCGGTTGCTCTGCCTGTCTTTGAAGAGTTGCCTCTTTTCTAATTTTGTCAACAGCACCGGGAATGTTTCTAATTTGATTTACATCAGCAGTCCCGTAAAACATCAAAGCAGCATTTCCTTCTTTGCCTGTTAGTTTTGGAATCTCAGCAGGCTTTGGAACCCCCTGTGCAACAGTAACAAAACGACCATCTTGCATATAACCAAGTTGCTCCTCTGGCTTCAGAGTTTGCAGCTTAGGTTGCAATGCCTCCTGCGCTTTAGAGAGGTTGGCAAGTGCTGTCAGACCTTCAGGAGTGGTCATCAACTGAGGGGCAATGGCTTGCAGATCAAACCTGGCTGGTTGAGCTGCTACCGCAGGAGTTTCACCAAGATACCGGCCTTCCTCCTCCACCATCTGTGCAGGCATACCAGGAACAGCAGGACGCATCGCCTGGGGGATCAGTTTTTGAACAGCCACTTGCCTTGCTTTAGCCTCTGCCATTTCTCGCTGCTGTTGTTGCATCTGTTGCAACTGCGCCATCTGTAGACGATCTGCCATCTGGCCTTTCATCGCTTGCTGATAGGCTTGCTGGCCCATCTGTAGACCCTGCGCGATAGATTGACCAGTCTTACCACCTTGGAACAAACGTCCTGCAAGGGCATATAAAGCCTGCGCCTGGGCATCTGCTTGCGCCCGTTTAATGTCCTCTGGGGTCATCCCCAAAAGACTCAAACTCTCGCCGCCACCAGTACCGAACACATCAAGAAGGCCAGCCATGTTTAATCTCCAAAGAGTTTGTTCCAGCCACTAGATAGCCAACCAGTATTCTTCTCAATGCCTGCAAGGGTTGCCGCAGTACCCAACAAGTTCTGCAAGGTAGATGGGCCTTGCTCATATTGCATTGGCCTTCCCAAAGGATTGCCATAGACCGCATTGAGGTAATTAGCAATATTTTGTTGAGGCTGGTTTTGCAAGAAGTTGAACCGCTGAATGTCACCCTGGAGCTGCTGTCCAAGATACCCCTCTCTGAGCTGTCCTGCTTGCAACAGATTCTGGATGTCTTGGTAATCAGTCTGAGCCATCGCAGGTGCAGCCATCGTTGCCGCCTGCTGTCGGGCACGCTCTGCCTCGTAGTTCTGATAAGCAAGTTGTCCTGCGGTGTTTGCCAAAGATTGTGCAAATTGACCGGCAGCGCGGTTTTGTAGCGTATCCATCGCCCCACCACCATACCGACCGGCTTTACTTGCGGCAGAGCCAATAGACCCTAAAGCAGTCTCAAACTGTTGTTGCGCGGCTTGTGCGGCTGGTGCAAACGCACCCTGAAAGAACGGATTCCCAGCAAGATACTGCCCACCAACAGTCCCCAATAACTGCTGTTGTGCCGCTTGAGCCAGTGGCGAACCACCCATTGCCCGAGCCTCTAAAGCCTGAAGACCGGTCTGCGTGGTTTGCGTGGGGGAAACAAAGGTCTGACCAGGGTAGAACTGTGGCCCACCCTCTTGGTAGAGTCTCTGCGCTTCAGTCAGTCCATACTTCAAGAATGGCTGGATGACGGGATCAATTTGGGTTGCCATGTTCACTCCTTAGTGACGGATTCCACAGCGGTTGATCCTGCGAATCCATTATAAGCACTTTTAACCAATAACAACATAGGCATATGTTTTATCAGCAGTGCTGTTTGCGAAATGCGTCAATGTCGCAGACCCCTTGGTTTGGGCGCTGGCATAAACGCTGTAATCTCCTGCGGCTGTTGTCCCGTTCGATGAAACATAGTTCACAGTCACAATCGCAGAGGGTGTTGCCGGTCTGGTTGGTGTTGTTTGAGTTGGTAGTTGCTCAATCTGAACATTGGTGGATGTTGTACGCCACATGATTTCTACATAATCATTGGCGTTCATCTCAATCCAAAAATTGAGCGCGGCAATTAAGTGCCCGTCTGTCCCGCCGTGACTGTTTGGTATTGAGAACCTGCTGTTTGAGTTGGCAACATCAGTCCCGTTCTTTCTGAACCAAACATCCACATCCTGAATCTGCACATCAGTGTTTGCAAACTGTATACTAAATTGCACGTTGTAGATGCCATAACTCTTGACATTTAGTCTTGAGTCGTTGCTTACAGTCACCCCATTGGTGAAGTCTGTGGTGTTAAATTTGACCGCATACGCAGCGGTTGTGCTTGCAGCGGCCTGGTCTGTGGAGTCCTGAAAAGCCCCATAGGGTGTGCTGTCTGAAAAAGCAGCCGCAGAGAATGGGATCAGGAAAATCTTGGAATCGGGACTGATCCTGGCATCCGTCAGGGTTGTGGTTGTGGCGTTTCCGGTCGCCAGCGTCACCAACCCGGTGTTGTTTGATTTCCCATTCATCAGCCCATTGACGATCTCAGCGGTAGCCCGAGGGTCACCGCCAAAAGCCGGGAGCGTTCTAAATTGGACTGTCATCTCACACCCTGACCAATGATCTCAATATCCACCCCGACAGCGGTTGTCCAGTTATCGCCAGTTGGAGTCACTTTCAGTCGGTGATAGTTTCCATTGGCCCTTAGAGACACCCTGTTTTCAGAGTCTGCCGCCACCGCAGTGCCAAAGGTCAAACCATCGCTCAAAAGCGTCCTAGAAGCCACAGAAACGGTTGCAGAGCCGTTATCTACCTGTGGACGAGCCAAGGTAATCACAGACCTTGTTCCTGCCCCCACATCCCCTGTGGTTACATATCCAGTCGCGTTTGGCCCGTTGTAAGTAACAACATACGCCCCGTCCGTTCCACCCAAGAAATACTTTCCACCCATATAAAGAACAGAATCCAGAGAAACCACCATGGCATCGATGCTTGGATTGATGGAGTCAAGCTGCTCAAGGGTCACCGCAGCAGTAGAGGCATCGGAAACGTAATCAGCGTCCGTGTCTCCATATGTCCATTTCTGGGTCTTGAAGTTGTAAATTAACAACTGTCTTTGTGAGAACTTGGTTTTGAAGTTCCAGATCACCAGCTTACGAATGGGATCAATCGCTGCGCTCATGTTCTCAAAATCTGTCTCATCAGCGTTAGCGAAGAACCAGCGATCTACCTTCTCAGAACCAATCCCAACGACCTGTTGACCATCGCACATATAGAACCCGTCATCAGACAGGAAGAAAGTCACCCCTTGAATCTGTGCAATAGAAGAAGCCGCAAGACAACCCTTTCCCCTTGAGATGTTGTCAAACTGGAACACAAAAGGTGTCCCAATATAGGTCATGCGGTGGATAGCCCTCTCCATAAACACCAGGCCAAACTCACCACCACGAATCCCAAGAATCTGCCCACCATCAGGAATGTCCTGAAAATCAGCTTGTGTGACCTGACTAGAACCCCATGCGGTCTCATCATTGATCCCAGACCACCTGACCCTGGTTGGGTAGACAGTGCTGCTTTCAGTAGTAAAAGCGGTCACCACAAAATCCCGAACAACTGTCAGAAACTTACAGATCGGCGCTCCAGCAGCAAGATCAGCAAATAGTGATGATGTCCCCAAAGTAAACGCTTGCATCGGGTTGCTATTGTTTGTCCCAATGATGACCTTGCCAAACTGCGTAAACCGAAATCTGTCGTTATTCGCACTCGGGGAATAGTTACCTGATTTCGATACGTTAGTAACAACACCAACACCAGAGACATCAAATATCTTCGTCAGTCCAGCAGCAAATAGCTTCGTGCCGCCTGTGGGCGTTTTAGCCGCAACCAGTGTGGTCAGGTTTTGATCTGCCGCCTGCGAGAACACAGCAGCCGTAGGTAGTGGGCCATAACCGACTGCCTGAGATACAACATTCTTTGCATCCGTCAAAGCCCCTGTAACACCAGGCTGGTCAGGCATCCACTCACCAAAGGTTATCCTTGTCGTAGCCATGTGTTACTTCCTTGTGCTTGGTCTGCCCAGGTATTACTGTTGGCAGCATCAACAGTCCAGTTATTGACCGATACATCTATCGGTGTCCAAGTGTTTGTGTCGCTTGCACCAGGTGTCCATGTGTCCGTACTCACAGGAATCGGAGTCCAGTTTCTGCCATCCTGACCGGCGCAGGTAATTGTCGTTACGCCATCAATGTACGCAACACCGGCAAGAACCGCACTGGCATTGCAAGTGACTGTACCAACACAATCAACACTGGCCTGCCCATCAGCAACAATGCCGCCCAAAGCGGTGAACGTGCCATCACAAGTAATGCTAGCATCACCAAGACGAACCCTGATTGCATCTGCTGTAACAGTGGCATCCGAGGTGATCGATGCAACACCATTCGCAACAATCCCACCGAGACAAGTTACGCTTGCATCAGCAGTGATTGAAGCATCACCAAACTGCACCCTTGTCCCGGCACATGACACAGAGGCCAGAGCAGAAACATCGGCAGAGCCATACTGGACTCTTGTTGCATCGCAAGATACAGAGGCACTTGCATCAATCTGGACAGAGCCAAACTGAACCCTAGTTGCATCACAAGAAGCAGAACCAGAAACATCAATGGATGCACTTGCATACTGAACACGCACTGCATCAGCAGTAAATGTTCCGTCTGAGGTTACAGATGCCGCGCCAAACTGGACTCGGATTGCATCCAGACTGACAGATGCCGTGGAGCTTACAGAGCCGTAAGCATCCCAAAGAGTGACAGAGGTTGTATATAGTGGGCTGTCAAGCGTGAGCGTAAGATCATCGATGCTCGACTTTAAGTTGTCGAGCGAATCTATCGTCCACGGTGGCAGCAGATCAGCCATTACGCCAAAGTCACACTAAGCGAACCTACAGCAACACGGAACACATCACCAGTTGCAATGGTCTTTGAAGCATCCAAAGCGGTATGGAACAACAAATTACCACCAGTCGAAGCATCACGAATTGCGACATATGCGACTGTCCCCCAAGACCCGGTGGCCTGCGGGAACTCAATCGCAGCGGTGTTCGTAGTCACCCCGTTGCTCGGCGCACCAAAGGTAATCGACTGCCGCGCATAAGCATTGCCAGAAACCTCAGTTCCTGTATCCGCATCGGTCGGGTCTGTCGTGTAAAGCCCAAGATACACAGTCGCAGGGCTTGTGTATGACGTATTGCGAAGAACCGCATTGATAAGTGCGTTCTCCAAATAGTTACTCATTTCAGCCATTTTTTACCTCGCTACGGTTCGCATTGCCAAAGGAACACCAGAATACTGACCTTGCTCGTCAGACCTGGTAAGGGAACTCATGGCACGATCAAACATGACACTCCATGTGTTGACTCGCGCATCGTTCATCAAATAAGGTTCGGCCTCAATCAATGCCCCGTAAAGCAAAGCATCGGGCGTGTTTGCCAAGAATACATTGGAGGTGTTGGAATCACTCAAATACGCAGGAGCTGCGTAATACAGGAGTTTCAGCGTGTAAACCCCATCAGGGATTGGTGATAACTGGAACTCATTAGCCAAGACTGTGTAGTCCAGTGGTTTGCCGGAACTCCAAGACCTTGTATCCCTGTTAAAGGCAGAAGGACTTGCATATGCTAGAGGCTGAACAGGACTGCCAGTAACAACAAAATCCCTAACCTCAAGAAAATCATTAGGAAGCTCGACAGTAGCATCGCCAGAAGTTGTAGATGTGGTGACAGTCTTGAGCATCTGACGAATCCGCACATCTCTTCGCAGGCGAATCTCAGCAAGCTGAATAAAGTCAGGAATTTGTGTGGTCAAGTCCGAACGAGCCAGATAACCGGCAACCGTAGTCTTGAGATCAGAGTAACTGGTGAAAGCCATCAGATAACTCCTGGTCGTGTGCGCCAAGCGCGATTTTCAGGGTTGTTTAGAAACATCGCAAAACGATGGTGGTCAACCACTTGGAACCCGCGCATGATGCCCTGTCGATTCAAGTCATCAATGGCAGTAAATGGAATGGAAGCAATCTTGTTGCCAAATACCTCATCAGACCATCGCGCTCGTTCATCGTAAGAGTTGAACTCTTTTTTATTGGACTCAGCCAAAGCAGTGACATCCTGGGCAGTTTGAATAATCAAACCACCCTCTCCATCAGCATGAGCAACAGATTTGCGGTATTCGGTCATGGTCAAATTCTATCAGTTGCGCTTAAAAGAAAAAAGCCCCGACCTTGTGGGCCAGGGCTTCTTTTGGGTCACACCGGATTAGGTCAAGTCTGCAATGATGCCGTGTGCTGCTTCGTTCTTGACCTCAAGGGTCAATTCAGCAAGCAGTTGGGTCATCTCAGAGTCACCAGTCTTTGCCAGCTCATTGGTCTGGAAAGGACGCAGGTAACCAACAACAACACCAACAACAGCCGTAACAACAACAACAACAGCAATAATAACAACAACAACAACGACAACATTAACAACAACAACAACAACAACGCCTATCGTGAC
>OKRQ01000015.1_pt1 | contig 9907 bp, 2 predicted proteins | sample 1601101 | NCBI WGS metagenome assembly OKRQ01 (sample SAMN07581548, study PRJEB24739) | freshwater metagenome | place: Singapore | collected 2015-04
GTTTCCCAGTCACGATACCATGCTACGGATTGTATCTCTCTACATGGCAAGATTCTCTCATATCCCTTTGACTTTCGTCGCGGATTTATCTCCGGCGCGAGCCACTGGTCGAGCCGTTTCAGGGCACTTTTCCTCGAGCTTTTTACCCGTTTATGCTCAAATTTTTCTCTCTCTTTTCATCTCTTTTCCTTTCTCTTTTCCTTTTCTCTTATTAAATTTTCACCAACCTTTATTTTAGGTAGCTCTTAGAGCAACCCCTTAGCGACCATCCATACAACATGTCGCGTATCTTGTTTTCGCCCATTAGGGCGGCCGGAATGTTTACTTTTAAATTTTCCTCTTCTCTTTTGAAAAGCGATTTCACGCCCGCTTTTTTCTCTCTCTCAGTGAAATTTCACACTTCGGTGTTACTTTTGTTAGCTCGTGAGCAACCCCAATATAGAACCACGCGCCAAAATGTCGTCGTCTACTTCTACTACCACTACTACTACAACCACTGTGTTGTCTGCTCCCGATGCCACAGCATCTCTTTCTAGAGCCGATTTGTCGGCTCCTGATTCCCCTGATGTGGTTACCGCTTCACCTGCTTCTCCGCTTATTGCGGACGACGATTCCGATTCGGAATCTATTTTAGATCTTCGTTCTTTGTTCGAAGATGACGTTGTCGTCTTAGACTCTGAGCCTGCTCCCGTTCAAAAGACCAAGGGGGCCTCGCTCGGTTCCAAGATGGCCAAGCTCTCTGCCATTGCTAACATGGCCTGGCACTTTAACTCCCCTGAGCCCCATGACGATGTTATGTCCCGCACCATGGACCTCATTGAAAAAGGTCGCACTGTCTTTCGTGACTGGTGGGCCAAAATTTGGGAATTCTTCAAATCCTGCACTGACAAAGTCAAAGACTCCGTTGCTACCATCTATGACTACCTGCGTACTTTTATTAAGGCTGTCATCGAATTTATCGGAGATTCTTGGAATTCTGCCTCAAAGTGGTTTAAGTCTATGACCACAGTTACTGGAGAAGAATACGCTCCCCCTCCTTCTATAGTACCCCAGCGGCCTCTCCATTTGTCTGAGACTGTTGCTATGGGAGATGTTGCCTTTGGTACTTTCTTCTCGACCAACTTTCCTGACGTGCGCACGTTGCATGCCTGGTTGCTTACTGTGTGTAAGACTTACGCCGGCAAGGATATCCCCTCCCATGAATTTAGGCTTTTTGAAATTGGTCTTGGAATTTATTTGGTATCCATCAAAAACGACCAAACTACGCCTTGGTTCTCCCCTGTCCTTGTTCCTACTTTCGTCGAGACAGCTCGCTCGTCTCCGTACATGCAAGGGGAATTTGAATTTCCCTATACTACTCAGCATAGTTTCCCTTACGTCTCAAGCTGCTCAGTTGACTCTGTTAGATTTCCTTACGCCGCTTTCCTGCAAACTGCTCCTATGCAGTCTCAGATCAGTTGGTTGTCTTTCCTTTCCTTATCTGAGCTTATTAATCTTTTGACGACCTTAAGCGCCTCTATCATTGGAGGTTTGAAAGCAGGAACTCAATTTTTTGAGAGTCTCAGCGCAGAAGCTTTTTCTGCTGCTTTTACCTCTTTTCTTGCTTCCTACAATAACTTCAAGAGGTCCGGTTTGGGAGACACCATTGAGTGGTTCGTTGATAAGGTTGTCCATTTCTTAACGGGATGTACTTTCAGTGAACGTTATTCTATGAAACGCCGATGGGATGCCTCTGTTGAGCAATTGAACGCTGACTTACGTACTGCCAGCACCGCACGTAATCTTTCCCCTATAGTTGCTGCTCGCATCGCGTCGACCATTGCTGATTTGGAAGACATGTTTGCATGTTACATTCACTTCTTTCCACGCGAGCAATCTGTCATTCGTTCTCAATACGACGATCTTCGTCGTCGTAGTGCCCAGTTCGACAGTGGTACTGTTCCATCCCATCGCCACAAACCCGTAGTTGTTGTCCTTAACGGCAAAGCGGGCGTCGGCAAAACTGCAACTCAGAAAGCAATTATTGACAATACCTTACGTCTTGCAGTTGCCGCGGCTTCATCTAAAACTTCCAAAGATACTGATGTGGAAGCTCTTAAGGTGTTGGCGAAGAATCCATCCCACTTTCCGTACAACTGTGCTGAAATTAAATGCGATTTTGACGACGGCTATAAGAACCAGCCCTTTGTCACCTTTGAAGAGCTCGGTTCTATTAGCGATTCCGAAGTTAATAAGGGTTGGGTTTCTAAGTTTTTCCGCGTGGCTGATCGTGAACCCCTTTTATTGAATATGGCCTTCGCCGATAAGGGAAAACGGTACATGAATTCCCCTTTCGTCATAGCAACTTCTAATTCTGAGAGGTTCCCCGGTATTCATTTGTTTCACGAACCCGATGCCATGTATCGTCGTATCGAATTCTTTCTTGACGTCGACCACCCTGCTAATGCTTCCTTTGATCTTTCTAAAGTTACCTTTAGTTATCGCGACGAGGTTTTAGATATCCTCAAAAACCCTCGCTTGTCTCCTAGTCCCACCCTCTCGCGCATGATCCTTCAGAATGTTTTTAATCCGAAGAAGTTTGGCGTCAATGAGCTTATTAATGCTGTCGCTGTCGTTTATTTGGAGCGCCTTCATTCTTATGTCGTTCCCGGCTCCACTGACATCAATTTGGACGGATCTTTTCTTAATACCGCTCATAATCAGTTTGACGGTAAAGACCGAGACGGCAAGCTATCGGTTGCAGCAGTTCCCGAAAAATATACTTCGTCTATTCGCCGCGCTGAAGAGGGACGCCAAACTCTAGATTGTATCTTGTCAAAGGAGCTGTATGATGAATGCTTAAAATTGTACAACAACCAGGACCTTCCCAACCTTTTGGCTCTATTGATTGATCAACCTGGGTTTGACAAGCTGACTGATCTGGCTACTCGTTGTAACGACAAGGGAAGCTCTGCATCCGACCGCGCTAGTCTTTTCCTTGACACGTGCAATGTGTTCATCGCTCCCAATCCTACTTCTGGAACTCCTAAGTATATCACTAACGGGTGGCATTTTGAGTCTACGAACATTTTCATTGTCTTTGCTACTGTTTCTATGGAGTCTCAAATGAACAATTCCATCTCCTGGGCCGATGATCCCGACCTTCACCCTTCTAAGGACGATCGCTTTTTGTTCTGCAAATGCTGGACATCTTATACTCTTGAACTCATGCATTACGACCCTGCAGCTATCCGTTCCGAAATTTTAAATTTTAAATCGAAGGTCCATACGATGTTTATTACTGATACGAACTCGTCTGATCCTTACGGGTTGTTCGATAGAATGTACGCTAGTGCCGTTGTCACCGAAGTTTCGTCCGATCCTTGGAAGGGGCTTTATTGTGGGTTTTCTAAACTAACTCGCACTTACCCCGCTCTACGCCAACGATCATTACGCACGGCATTGAGTTCTACCCCCCAGGATAAGGCTAAGGTCATCGCTGGGGGAATGTTTGTTTGCAAGATGATCAAGTGGGTGCTTTCCAACCTCTCCGCTGTCCACAGAGAGTCTACCATGGTCGACGAACAGTTTTTGTTTCTCAAGCTTAACACGTCTCTAGGTACTGCTCCCCTTAACGACATGCAACTTAGATCGCTCAATTATCACCTTAAGTTTCTCGGTAAGCGTGCCAACGTTCGTGGTCATGTCACTCCGCTACCTGCTCATCAGCTTAGAGCCTATGAGCTGCGCCAACGCCAAAACGCAAAACGCAACGAAACGAAGAATGCTTCCCGTGACGCTGCCCGGGCTCGCACTCAAGATAAATCTATGAAGAGTCGAGCCGACATTGACCGTCGAGTTAATAAAAGACGAGACGTTGGGCTACGGAAAGCCCGCGGTTATAAAGTTGCTATGCAAAGCCAGGGTTTGTCAACGTCCAATTGCCCCGAGCAGGTCATGGCCCAGATATTCAACCACCATTACAATCACCAGGCAGAGTACGCCAAGGCACGCAAGCTGCCTTATTTTTCTTCTTTTACCTTTGGCGAGAAATTACGTGTTGTCGACTACAGATATAATCGCGCCGCACGTTATTACCTTCAACAGACTCCTGGCGTTTCTGTTGGTGATCTTGATTTTGTCATGAATGTCCTTAAAACTTTGTTTGTCCATCATTTGCCCGAGCCAGCCTGCTTCACCATCATGGAGAGATTGGACATGCTTCAAGTGTTCTGCCAGCTTCTTCCCCATCCCGCTTATTCCAGCAGCGATATCGACCAGACAATACAGGAACATATTCAGAGTAAGATTGGTCACATGCAATTCAGAGCTTCCAGCCCAGTTGAGGTCTGTAAAATCGTAGGTGCCGCTTACATCGGCATTATTTTTCAGTGCTCCCTTGACGCTGCAATGAAAGTTTACCGCTATTACAGCGCGGGCGTCGCCGTTGAAAGCAAACATTGTCCTCCTTTTTTGGACGACGCCGCCGTTGCTACTGCACTTACTGCTGCTGCTACTGGCTTTGACAAAGACCCCATCAAGCTCCATCTTAAGAGTCGTGTCCTTAGGGCCTCCGTTGATTTGTGTTCTGTTGAAGTCGCCCGCATTCGTGAGCGTGCCAACACTGCTGAAGCTGTTTTAGCTTCTCTTACTCTTGTTCTCACTACCGGCGCTTTAGGCCTTCTTGTTTCTAGTCTCTATACCATATACAAGGCTTTAGCGAAGGGTTCCGTTCTAGCGGAGGTCAACACAGAAATGGCTAACATGGCCACTATAACGGAAGATGAGCTTAAAATGTTCGAAAAACGGTGCGAAGAAGCTGGCATTTGCATCGGTTACTCTCGCAAACCCGGCACCGACCGTATCGACATTGCTCCTGAATTCTTGTATCCTCAGAGTGCTGAACCTGACCCTGCCCAAACCCCCAATCCCAAGCGTATGAAAGGCAAACAAATGGCTGAGCCCAGTATGACTCTTCAGTCTGGCGCCCCTACCAGTCAAATGCTCTTTAGGATCTTTAGCAATATGTACGCTATTTCTGTCAAGTTGGTAGATGACACATGGCTACACATCGCTGATCTTACTTTTGTTGAGTCGAAAGTAGCTTTGATGCCTTGTCATGTCTATAAAGCCCTTTGTGCTATGAAGAGCCCCGTCCGGTTCGATCCCCATGTGTCTTGCCCTACTCGAAAGTCATTTTTGCTTTCGAACGTTGTTCAAGGGACCAAATTGCTCACTGACGAAGACGGTATCTCTAATGACAAGGTTCTTGTTCTTTTTAAGTCTCCCCAGCTTTGCCCTCACAGTGACATAAAGAAGTATTTCCTTACTGAAGAGGAACGAAAACGCACTAGCCAATTCGTTGATAGTGGCTTTATGTTGGGGTTTGACTCCAATTACGAACAACACCTTGGCATCTTCTCAGGTTGCGCCCCTTCGGAAAATTACGTGCATGTTAACTCCCAGTGGGTCACTCTCACTAGTCCCCATGACGTTTACCATTATGCTGACGCGAAAAGCTCCTCCTGTGGCCGTCTCCAGTTAATTGAGTACGAGGGCCGCATTCGCATCAGAGGCATGCATGTAATGGGATCAGAGAAGAGCCGCCTTGGACGAGCCATTAATGTTACTAGCACCTGGATGAGTGCCGCTATCGAGGCTATGGAAAGCCAGTCCTCTGCGGACGAAGTATATTTCCTTAGTTTCGACCTTGAGGATCCCGTCGTGGAAGGTGCTTACACCATTGATCAGGATGGCATCCACACCACCGTCGATACATCTGCTTTAGATACCACCAATTTTATTCCCACCGTTTTCACGGACCGGCAGTTTGACGGAGGAAGTCCTGTCACCCCCACAATTATGATCGAAGCTAATTACATTCAGGCTCGCGACAAAGAAGCTCGCCGCCTTGCGTGCGCTCACCCCCACCCTGACGCCTGGCATATTGTCACTACTTTCACCTACTACCTTCTCGCTTTGTTCATGCACTTTAACCCCATGGAAGTGGTGCGCGGCTGCTGTCGACTATCATTTTCAGAAGCCCTTGACAGCCATTCTAGCCTCAACAGATTTTCCGCTACTTCTGCTCGCGGAATACGCCTAAAATGCTGCGGTTGGAAAAAGCCTCAGATTCTCGGTTACAAAAATGCTGCCATAGGTGTCGACATACCCGTAGACGAAGACATTCGTTGCAAGTTCGAAGCCGACCTTCAGAGTTACTTAGATGAAGGCGACAAGCATCGAAACTTCCCCTACCAAATCAATTTCGATAAGCTTAAGGATGAGACTTTGCTTAAAGCGCTAGTCGCTCTCGGAAAATGTCGTCTTTTTAATATCACCGATTTTTTCGATAACGTTCTTATGAAGATATCGATCGGAGCTCTTGTCGCCAAGCTTGACTTCCTTTTTATTACTGGACCTCAATCATGCGGACTCAACATGCGCGGTAACGTCGCCCGAGACATCTACCAGACTTTTAAGGGTACGGTTGTTCTTGCCTTTGACGTTTCTGGCTTCGACAATACCGTTAATTCTATTGCCCTTCCCGTTATTGTCTATCTCATCCGCTGTGCTTACCCTAACCGCGTGCACAGGCGTTGGGCGTACTGGACTATTTTGTCAACCTACCATTCTCTGCGCTTCAACCGCCGCCAAGGTCGCTATCGCGGCATTGGCAACACTTCTGGCAATTGGATCACCACCTGGCTCAATACTATCACTAATTGTGTTTATTTTGGCGTTGCCACCATCTGGCTTGCTCTTAAACACGGTGATGACCCCATTAAAGCTATTGCCGACCTTCGCCTACGTCTGTATTCCGATGATAACCTTTCCGCGTTAGACCGCCCTTGGTACAATCCCGTCAACCTCAAGGAAGCTTTTGATCACTTGTTCCACGTCGAGCTCACCAACACCGACAAAAGTGAGGTTACTAATGCTTCCGTTTATTCTATTGACGACGCTGAGTTTCTTTCTCGCACCTTTCGTTATGATGGCGGTCTGGTTTTCTGCCCTTTGGCACTTCCATCCCTGTTTGGGCAACTGTACTACGTTCGTTGTCCTCGTAACCAGCCCAACAGACGTCGTTTTATCCTCTTCCAACTTGAGCAAAACTTAAATAACGTCGCTAGTGAGCTTTACGAGTACCCCCGTGAAGAAGCTGATGCGATAGCCACTAGAATTTTCCTTTTTTTGGAAAAAGTCAAGTTGCCCCCCTCTCTTTTCCCCTACGATTATGACTTTGACCGTAGGGCCTTCAAGCTTACTCTTTAAGCTGAAGGGTCTGCCGGGACCCATTAAACCGGACTATGCCTGCCAGGGCTTAAAACTGGCTACAACGCCTCCCGAGGCGTTAAACCGGGCACTCACTCCGTGATCGTTTTGATAGCTTTGAAGCAACCCTTAAATCGACCATTCTTCACAATGAATACTCTCGAAGCTCCCGCTCCTAATGCGATTACTCGTAGTTTAGTGTCCGATTGGGTTGGAGACCCGATCGATACAATCCCTTCGGCATCCGAAGCCATGCCTAACAACGACCGTGTTGTTATGGATCACCATCAGATTACAGAGCGTATGATAGATATGCTCGGCGACGTGTATAACGCTCCCGACGGACTGGCCTTGCCCATGAACGCCACCGTTCGCGTCTTCCGCCCTTTACGTTGCCTACTCTCCCGCCTTATTATACCTCTGCTCCGTACGTATGCTACCTTTACCTACGACTCTATTGACGTTACCCTCTCGATCACTGACCCTAAAGCCATCGCTGGCGGCGTCCACGTCGGATGGTACCCCTACCGCGACCAGCGAGAAACTAACTGGGCCGCTCCAGGATCTGCTGAAAACAGCATCGCTGCTTACCATGCCACTTCATTTATGATGACCCAGCATTTGCTTATGACTCCAACTTGTGAAGCTATGTACTATGGCTTTTCTAAGGATGTCAAGTTTAACATCCCGTGGCAGTACAACACCCCCAGCCTTTTCCGCAATTCCTTTTACTGGCCTGACGCAAACGTTACTCGTGCTATTACTGGTGAACCTATCCTGTTTACCGCAACTATGGCCTCGTCTTACGTGTCCGACGTCCAATATCCTCCTAATCTGAAGGTGTTCGTCAAGTTCAATAATCTTCGTTTCGGTTGTCCCAATTATCAGGATGGCTTTGTGTCCCAAATGGAAGCAGTCGCTCCTGCTCTTTTAGAAGGAGCCGCCGTTGCAGGTGCCGAGATACTGTCTAATTTCGTAAGTTCATACGAACCTGACATGGCAACACATTCTGACTACGGTAGTTTTGAACAACCTTCCGCTGTCCAGCTTTCCTATGCTGGCGACACCACCGTAGTTGGCCCGCCTGCCGTTACTCCCACCTTCTGTCCCATTTTTGCCGGCAATTCTTCTCATCGCATCAACGACTTCCTTTCTCGACCCCAGCTTGTAGGCGTTATTCCTAGTGGATCGAGTCCCAGTGTAGTGTATGCGAACCCTTTTAACCCTCTGCACATTCCCGCTAACGCTACCCCTTGCACCACTTGGTTCAACTTCTTTGGCATGCACTCTGCGTACTGGCGTGGCACTATTTACTTCGATCTCGTTGTAATGGGCCATGCGCTGGTTGAAACTGCTTATAAAGTCTCCTTACTTTATCCCGCCGTCAAGTACGCTCTTACTTCTTCTTCCACGTTTTCTGAGACTGGAACCCTTGAAGGCATTGCTAAGGGAGTGGTTCGTATACGAATCCCCATCCCATGGGGATATCTCGCCGATCTCGCCCCGAATTATGTTAAGTCCGACACTTCCATAGCCTGGGAACAATTAGTATCCCCTGCCGCATTTACATTCACCAATGTTGTTCGTTCTGCTGCCCTTCAGTCAGCTCCCATGATTCCTACTGCTGTTTACATTAGTGCCGGCCCTGACTTTATGTTTTACTGGCCCAAGCCCCCCGGCCTGTATCAAGCTCTTCCCGACCCCCCCGCACGGACCTCCACTAAGCCTTCCTTTTCAGAGGTATCCATGGTGAGCCAAATCGGTCTTCCGGTCGAGCCCATCCTGTTCGAAAGCCGAGCTCAGCCTCAGGAGCCTATGAACGAATACCAGCATCCCTTGCGCGACGTAGAGGATTTTTTTCGTTACTGGTGTCGCTGTCTTCCCTATAACACGATATCAGCTAACGACGAACCGCTTCCAGATGCCCGATATGCCTGCTTTCCCGGCTTTGGCTATCATGACTCTGCGGCCTGGACCCCAAACGTCAACAACTCATGGTATATCTGCCAGGATTACCTTGGGCTGTTTTCCCAGACTTTCCTCTGGTATCGTGGTTCCATTGGTTTGAAAGCCATTTGTGTCCCCTCAACTGAAGTCACCCAGCCCTACAAGTATATGGCCCTTGACCATTATGGGCCTTTGAACTATGTGGCACACAATCCCTTTACCTCCAACCCTTCTATATCCCCCCAAGAGGCCAATTTTGGTGTTGGTGCTATGATAACTCCTTCTGACAAGCAACCCGTGTTAGAATTTACCATGCCCTTCATCTCCCGCTACTCTTGGGCGCCTGTCTGGCCCACTGTCGACGATTACAGGGTCGACCATGAACATGCCTTTGATGTTCACCCCACCTTATCAACCAATCTCACCCTTATTCAGGGAGGCGATTTGAAAGATGCACTGTTTAGAAAAGCAGGGGCAGACTTCCAACTCGCCGTCGAAACCTTGCCACCTTCTCCGTATCTTTGGAGAGTGCGAGGCGGAGATTGGAGTTGATCCGCGTTGTCACCCGCGCGACAGCGACCGCCTCAATGTTTTCACAGCTAACTGTGGAGAAATTGGGGTGTGATCCGTTCCGTCCGGGCTCACCGTGTTTTAGATCTTTTAAAGAAAAAGACGTCCTTATCGTGACTGGGAAACATCAAAGGCA
>OKRQ01000016.1_pt1 | contig 9669 bp, 12 predicted proteins | sample 1601101 | NCBI WGS metagenome assembly OKRQ01 (sample SAMN07581548, study PRJEB24739) | freshwater metagenome | place: Singapore | collected 2015-04
ACTGATAACTAAGTAAATAATTTTGATGCAGTTGCCAACAGATAGACCCACTCTTCTTCAAGCATTAATTCCATTTTAGAAGAGTCAGCTATATCAAATAAGCAAAAGTCAACTTCGTCTATACGAACACCGTCGTAATATAACTCAATATCAGTCTCTGGAAATACTGTCATAAAGCCAAATTTAAACGCGGCATTTTGACGATTTTCGCAGGTTAGTGTAGCTGAATGGTCTGAATTTACTTTTAACTTCCAGTTAATAAGTGAGGGAAAGTCTTCCTTGAAATGAGTTTCATTTACCCATTTAGCAATTTCATCTATTATCCTTTCTTGACCTTTTTGAATAAAATAATAGATTCCTTCTGAATATCGAAACGGATAAATTAACTTTGTTTCGTACCAGTTTAGCTTAAATTCTTGCGGCTCCGAGTCAATTTTAGGGAATTGTCCTATGTCGATTTTGGTCATGAAAAATTTTGGGTTTGTTTGCTTGCTTGATGAAACTGACAACTGATAACTGAAAACTGAGGACTGTGGAGTGTTGTTCACATTTCGCACACGACCCGAAAACCAATAAAATAGTGACTATGGTCATGGAAGCCAAAATTGTGGTAGCGAACAGCACTTCGACAACTATAAAAATCGCTTAAAAAAGAACCGCCACGATAAAAACCATTTTCGCACCATTCCCAGACGTTCCCGTGCATATCAAACAAACCCCAAGCATTTGGCTTTTTCTGTCTCACAGGATGAGTTGTATTTTGAGAATTTCGACCATACCACGCAAAATTCTGTAGCTGAGTGACATCATCACCAAAACAGAAATCAGTAGAAGAACCAGCACGACAAGCGTATTCCCATTCGACATCTGTAGGTAGGCGATAGGTTTTACCTGTTAATTGACTCAATTTCTGACAAAAAGCTTGAGCGTCGTCAAAACTAACCATTTCTACTGGATTTTGGGGATTGTTTTGGCGATAAGAGGGGTTGTTTCCCATTAGTGCTTGATATTGCGCCTGAGTGACTGGATATTTGCCAAAACTCAAATTACCCATTTGACGAATTTGAACTAATTCAATAGAACAGCAATCTTTCTGCTCTTTTTGAATATTGGCTGGTTGAACTGTCTTTTTACTAGGCATCGTGAATTACTCCCGGTTAACAGAATATTTAGGGTTGTTTTTGAGTTTTCAATTAATTAAGCAATTGATTGCTTTTTAGTTGCTTATTTTCCTGTAGGAGTAGATGAATCTCGCATTCCAAGTCGTGAACGCGTTGTTTTAAATTATTAACCCACGCTTGGCTGTATTCTTTGCTCTGTTCTAATTCTTGATTGCTCTGTTCTAATTCTTGATTTTTTTTTCTCCAGAACTTGATACTCTTCTTGTAGTTGTTTGATCCACTTGTTAAAATGTGCTGTTTCTGAAGTGATATATTTTAGGCACTCTTGATACTCCCGTTCTTTTGAGAAAGCTAACGATTTGATTGACTCTTTTAGTTGCTTATTTTCCCGTTCCAATTCATGGACGTAAGCTGTTAAGTGATGTTCTTGGACAGGTTCACTCAGTAACCAATCAACAAGCGCAACTTGTTGTTTTTCGGAAAAAGTCAATTCTTCATTGGTCTTTAATTCATTATCGTTTTCCTGATTTCCGGGAATATACTCACAGGACTGAATATAATCCCATAAATCATTAAATTTAGCGCAATCGTCTTGATTAAAACTTTCTAGTGCGTCAAAAAGCCTGTGTGGGTCATAATCTGCAATGCGTGACCCTTGCCCTTTGATCGCAACATAATCACTGTTGTCGGTAACGGTGATTATCCCGTGTTTTCCTTTAAAATAATCTTTATTGACTTTGTTGAGGGTTTTTTCGATATGTTTAATCAGGGACAGTCTTTCGCAGTCGTAAACCAGCCAATCATGATTAATGTTAGCCATTATTATTACCTCTTGTGTTTGTTTGTCTAGATTTATCTTACAAGATTCTCCCAATAAAGTCAACTATCGGGGAAAATTATTTTTCTGAACAGATTTACTACTTCTTTGTGTGAAGCGTTGAAGTTGAGATGTTTTGAGTCTTCAAGAAGGCTTCGATTGTGTCGATTGCTTTCATTATAGCACTTAAATCCTCAGTAGTGTGCAAAGAGAGATTTTCAGACCATTCGGAAATGGCTTTTACTTGTTTTTTTAGGCGGAGGATGCAAGAAAAGTTCTCATAGAGCTTTTGAATAGCCTCAGTGACTAAAACAGCATCGACACCACCATAGGAACCCGAAAAATGATAGAAAGCAATGCCGTCTTGATAATAAGGTGTACGGTCTAGGGTAAACACGACATTTTTAAGTCTTCGGCTATTGACACATAAAGCACGACAGCGTTTAGCAGTTATGTGGTCGATACGGAATATTCTAAAATATTCGCTCCCGAATGATTCTTCGGCAAAACCAATACTTGCAACTTTGTCACCAATATCTAATATTTTAGTCATTGAAAGCCTCCAAAATTTGACTTAGGGAATTTACTTGCAAAATCGCTAGTTCCGTCTCGGAAAAAACAAGGACTTTAGATTTAGAAAGTGTCAAACTATCCAAATTTTTAGATAGCTGACTTAAAAACTCGAAAGTTTTTAAATGAAACTGAAGGTTATCAAGGTTTAAAGATTCTAATTGGGTACTCAAACTGTGAATATATCGTTTGATTTTGAGGTATAAGACTGCTTGAAGGTATTTTCTTTTACAGACTTCATCCCAAAGCCACAGATAATCAAAGCTAGAGGAGAAAGCAGGGTGATGTTGTCCTCTCCAATTAGCTAAAAATCTAGAGTCACGAGGGACTAAGGTACGATAAACTGTGTAATTAGACGATTGTTTGTAGTCCTTCATGTTAAAAGGTTTGTAGTCATTTATGTCAAAAGGTTGAATACGAGCAAATTTAGGAGTAACTGAGTGAACTACGAAAACAAAAGGGATGGCTGATAAACTGTATACCTTTTTTTCGAGACCAAATAATTTATCACCAATATTTAATTCCATAAAAAATTAGGTGTGGCTGTTGAACTTGGATGAAACTAATATATCAGATTTTGGAAGACTTGTCAAGGGGTTTTTGAAAAAATCGCTCAAAACATTTCCGGTAATCTAAAATTAAGCTAAAATTAAGCTAAAAATCAAAATATGACGTTAGAAGAATTAAAGGCATTATTGGAAGAATCACAAGCCTCGCTATTAGAGCAAGTACAGACCAGTTTAAAGGGAATGAAAGGGGAAATTCTCCAAGAAGTGGACAAGAAAAATTCTGGCACAGTCAGTAGTATATTAAAAAGTTTAAAACCTAAAGAAGAAAAAGTGCCAGTTTTGGAGGAAAAAGCACCAGTTTTGGAAGAAAAAGCACCAGTACAGGAAGAAGAGAAAACTAAATTAAGTTTAAAAGCATTGGAAAGACAAATTGCAGATTTTAAAGCGCAGTTAGAAGAAAAAGACAAGAAATTACTACTAAAAGAATTGGACGGCAATCTATTAAGTGCTTTAAATGGTAAAAAAGTTTTAAATAGTGGAATTGCTTTGAAGGCTTTTAAATTAGAGAATGAGGGCAATTTACAGCAAGAAGACGGTATCTGGTATGTCAAAAACGGAGAATCTGTAGTTTCGTTAGATACGGCAGTAGATAAATTTTTAGAAACCGATTTTGGAAAAACCCTACTACCTCCTACGTCTAAAGCAAGAGGTAGCGGGTTAAAACCTCAAAACACAATGGTAGCCCCTAAAGAAGATAGTAAAAAGAATAGCCTTGATGATTTGTTTTTAGAGGACTAAGCCCGAAAAATTCAATAGATAGTTAAACATTGGAGAGCAAGCACAAATTTCACTAAAGTTGCTTGTTCTTTGATGTTTAAGCTACGATTTTTAAATTTTTCAAAATCAAAAACCGCCGCTTCAACCATATTGGAAAGAATTAAAGGAAAATCGAAAATAAAAACATCAGAAGTATCAGAATCAGGTGGTTGAAGGTCTATCCAATAGTCCCAACTGGTGTCTGAAGTTGGATAGACTTCAAAATGAAGATGGATAGAATCGGAATGTTTATTAAATTCTAAATTTTTGAGAAACATTTTGGAAACCTCGTCTGTTTTTTCTATGATAGCACAGGTTAGGAAAATTTTCAAAAAAAAAAATTCGCCCAAGACTAATTTTAGAGTGCGACTACAGGCATATTTAACTTGTAGATACCGTTGCCCCGGATAAAGTGCAAAAGAAAAATCTACAACAAACACAAAGAAAATGGCAAAGTTAAATTTAGCTGTACTCAATAACGTTTTTTCGGAGTTATTGACTCAAGAAATTAATCGTAGTGCAACGTTTTTAGGATTATTAAGCAAGTTTCCCGAACGCAAATCAAACATCCAATGGGGTGTAGGAATGGGTGGGACTACCGCAACTGGGGTAGCGATTACTGGTTCTGCACCTGCGGCTTCAATGGATGCAACGTTACCTGCTCAATTGCCTATTAGTGCGGCAAGTGTGCAATCAACTTTTACGCTAAATCTGAAGGAAATCGAAGAGTCTAAAGAACAAGTGACCAATGAGGAATTGCGTAATTTGTTGGAAACTCAAATGCGAAATGCAGTTGAAGAAATTGCGACTACCCTGAACAAAAAATTGTATGAAGGTTCCGGAGCTATTGCAGATGGGGGTCTAATTGGGTTATCAATTGCGGCTTCTGGACAAGACTACGCGGGTATTTCCAGTGCAACCTATCCATTATGGAATGTCTCTGAAGTAGATGCGTGGGATGCTACTGCAACTGGTACGGATAAGCGTCAAGCATTAAAAACTGATTTTATGTTAGAGCTAGACCGTAAAATCCGTTATCGACCCGGTGCATATGACCTTATCTTGACGACTCCTAAAGTGGTAGAGCAGTACAAAAAGGTTTTTGAAGCTAATCGTAGCTATCAAATCATCACTTTTGACGGTCAGCGTGTACCTTTAATTGACTTAGGATTTAATGTAGCAGGGTACATGGGACGACCTATTATTGATGACGTATTCTGTTCTCGGACTCGGACTGCCGCAGAATCGGCTATCACTACTGCGCTAGGAACTGCCGTAGATGAAGGTGTAATGTATTTTCTGAAAAAAGACGATTTACGCTTCTATTCTACTCCTGTAGCTGGAGCTTTTTCTGCCAATGGTGTATATACCTTAATGCGTCAGTTAGCCCAAACTTCCTTGTATGTTGATAACTTTGTAGTTGGTTGTATTCCTCAATTACAGTTAACTACTCGTAAGAATGTAGGGGTTATTAAAAATATTAAGGTAGGGTAGATTCACCTCTAATTCCTAAAATTAAAGCAGGACTGTTTGCCTGCTTTTTTTGTTTTAATTAATATCAAAATCTCCGGGGTCAAAACAAAAAGTCTTAACTAAAGATTCGGTCAAATCTTGCAAATCTTTTAGAAATTCAAGTTCTAACGTATCCAAAAGTTTTAAATCGTTAGAGGCTTGTGCTTTGAGAATCTGAAGAATATGACGTTTCAAGATAAGTCTTTCCCTCTTGATTAAGGTATCAGAGTTGATTAATTCTGCTTCAACTTCCAATATCCTTCTATTTAAGAAATCCTTTATTTTAGTTAAGTTTTTAAAACTATTTGAAGCCATGATTTTCTCCTTTTTCTAGCCTTTTCAGATTGTGGAGTGTCCTTGTTTTGAAACTTTGAAGAATCTTTCTTTGAATTAACAAGCTATTTTGTGTGAACTGACCATTAGGTAGATTCAATTTGCTATCTATTTCTTGAATTTTTGTATCAAGAAAGTCTCTTATCCTTTTTAAGCTTTTCAGTCTATTGAGAGACAAAGGGAGATTTCCTTTTTCTAAGGGACAAACATAGTATAACAGAGATTTTAAAATCTGTCAAGGGGTTTCGCCCAAAAAAAAAGATAGAGTTAAAAGTAAAAAAAATGTTATTTAGTCCCGAAGAAGTAGCGAGAATTAGATTGTTGTTAGGATACGAAGAGTTTCCAAAATACGAACAAGACATTAATATTGCGCTTGAAAAAATTAAAGACGAAATCAGATATGATAGAGTGATTGCACTGGTAGATAAAATAGAGGAGATTGATGGAAAAATTCAACAATATGTAGAAAAACTCTATGTTGTGGAAGTTGAAGGTATTAAATTGCAATACCAAAGCATCATAGATGGACTAAAAAAAGAAGGGACGAGACGATTAAAAGAATTAGCCCACCAAACGGCATTAGATGTACGGTATAACCCTTTTAAAGGCGGTGGGCATGGATTTTCCTTCGTCAGTTTTCCTTGAGACTAAATTTTGAATTGTTTACCGAGAGAATCAGCGATGAAAGAATAGCTTAAAGAGAGAAAAGAAGAAACCTCTTTTATTTGTTTAGGGTTAAGATAGGGAATATCATCCATAGACGAATCGCCAGATTCTCCTTCAAACAATTTACGAACGGGAATCCAACCAAGAAAGTTCCCAAAAAAGGCAAGCTGATTAGAAGCTATCGCACAGTGTTCAAGTGCTGACCAATGACCGCTTTTGACTAAACGGAGAAAAAGTTTAACATCGGCGGTAACGTTAGAATTACCACTGTGATTTAAGTAGGAAACTCTTGCACATCTTGCACTAGAGAAAGCAAATAGAACCAAAAAGTCGTCTTTGTATTTTTCTTTTTCTTCAGGAAGGACATAGGGTAGATGAAGAAAAACATCGTCGGAAGTAATTTGAGAATCTGGAAAATCATTAATAGCTTTTTTCATTTTTAAAGCTATTTCACGAATTTCAGGTTGAGCGGCGAGATTAGTGCGTAGATTGAAAAAGTTTTCCCATTGAGTGCCGGTGATAACAACATCGACTAATTGGAAAGGTTCGGTTAAGCGATTGACAATTTCTTTATGAACACCTAATCGATTTAATAGATTAGCGTAAAATCGCTGAGAATGCAAAGACAAAAACCAAATTAAGTTAGCCAAATGGTGCTTGAAACCCTGTAATGGGACACCAGACTGCATCCCTTTTTGGTTAGTACCCCAAGAGATGGGAAAATAAGGGTTGGCAAGAAGTTTTGCGTCTTTTTTAGCAATAGGAACAGCACGATTAGATTCTGTATTAGAAGACAAAATGCGATGTTTGTTCAATTGTGCCAGAACAAAACGTGGCATGGTGATTTGAAAAGTGGTAATAGTCGACTTTGTACGGTGATTGAAAGTTTGAGCTATTACTGAGACTTTAAGAGTAGTAGGCATATTTACTTAGGGGTTAAATCCTGCTAAAGTTAATTTATCTTTTATCAATTTAACATGATTTTTCAATTTCTGCAAGGATATTTTCAGTTCGGAGCAAATTAGTGCATAATTACTATTTCTCGACCATCGCAAAGCAACAATCTGTTTTTCTAGAGGCGTTAAGGATTCTAAAAAACTAGCCAAAATTAGCCTGTGTTCTTCAGAATCAGTATAAAAGGCGGAAAATTTCAGAGAATTAGAAATTAAATATTGCTGAGTCTGACGGTGTTTTAACCTATTAAATTTACACCTCAAATCTAACCAACAATGGGTAGTTAGGGAACCTTTAGAGGGATTCCAAGTTTTCAATTTTTTCAAAACGACAAGAATACCTTCTTGGAGATAATCTTCACCAGATACATCGCAGTCAGACATAGCACGTTTAATGGCTTGCAATTGTGATTGAATCAAACTTAAAGTTTGATTGTTAAAAAAAGCTTCTATTTGTTGTTGGTGGGTTAAATTTAGGTGTTTCATGGCGGGGTAAGTTAAAATGGTAGTATAAACTAATTGTATCACACTAAGTGAGGTTTAGCAACGCCCATCTCTTGAATAGAAGCAAAAAAAAAATAAAAATAAAAAAAAATGAGTCAAGATACTTACAATGTTAGTTCTTTAATGGTGTCAATAGGTTTAAATACAAAACCTGCTGAAAACACATTGTTAAAATTTGAAAATATGCTAGAAGGTTCAGCGAATCGTATAGCATTTATGTTCAATGAGCGAGTATCGACGATGGTGGGAGATGCTTTTGGAAAATTAGGGAGAGAGGGGGGTGATGCACTAGGAGGGAAGATAGATAAAACAATCAGTGGCATGGTTGTAAATTTTAAACAATTGGATAAAGCTTCAAGTGATGCGTTAAAAAACCTGAAAACTGCGGCACTTGAAGCGAATGCGGAGTTAGCAAATAGCTCTAAACAAACATTAGGGGCTATGCGTCAAACGATGCAAACATTAGAAGCAGAAGGAAGATTAGCATTAGAAAACGCTAAACAAGCGGCAAAACAACAAGCGGAAACAATAGCACAAAACTTAATAAACAATGCTAGGACAGGTAATACGAGAGAAGCGGCAACGTTAGCAAATAAAACAAGAGAAATAGCTAAAACATTTGATGCAATGAATCTAAATCAAATAGATTCTGCACTTCAAAATTTACAAAAACAGGCATTACTATTAGGAGTGAATGGTCAAAATGCGGCAGACAGTTTTAAAGAATTAAGAAGCACAATAGTTCAAGCGGGAATGGAATTAGAAAAGACCGTTAATGGACAATTAAAAAATTTGCAAATAAACAATAGCATAGCTGATAAAAATTTAGAAGAAGCAGGAAATAAATTTAGAAATCAGATAGAAAAAGCCTATGAAAAAGCTGGAAAAATTCTAGAAACACAAGGGGTGGAAGGAACTAAAGAGGCATTAGCAGTAATGTCGAAAGGAGTAGAGGCATCGATTAAAAATTATGAAAAACAAATAGAGAGAACAGCCAATAGTTTAGCACAACAAGCAAAAAAATTACAAGAATTAGGTGCTAATAATAATGAAGCAGATAGACTGTTTGGATTAGCGCAAAACATAAGAGACCAAGCAACACAAACAATACAAGGAATAAGAGAATCAACAGCAAAAGCCAGTGAACAGATTGAAAAAGATATGTATCAGGCTGGTGATAAAGCGGCTAAAGGATTTGGAGGGGGATTTGGGTCGGCTCTAGGTGGTGCAATAGGTGGGGCGGCATTAGGAGTATTGGGAACTGCTGTTGGGTCAATCGTGGGGGAAGCAATCTCTAATTCTTTGATGTTTGCGTTTAATAGTCGTATGGAAATCATCAAAGGGACTATTGGGGGATTTATGTCCACAACAGTCAAGGGGATGATGGATTATGGTGAAGAAGAAAGACGATTAAATATGGCGACGTTTGTGACGGGGCGTAAGTCTGGTTTCAGGCAAGATAGTCCTGAATTTCGCCAAAATTTTGAAGGAGCGCAAAAAGCTATTACAGTGGCGGGAACAGACTATTCGTATAGTAGAATAGAAACTGCGGAATTAGTGCAAGAAATGGTAAAAGCTGGTTTAGATTTAAAAGATATAGTAGGGGGAGCAACGAGAGAGGAGATTAAAAGAGGGATACTATATCAAGGTATGGGCTTAGGGGAAGCTATGGGGCTACAGGGTAACGAGTTAAAAGAGGTAGCTATCTTATTAAAACAAATAATGACTTCTTTTCCCGGTACAAGTCCTTCAACGGCTGTAAGAGAATTAGCGGCATTAGGGTTATCGACCCCTGCGGAATTTCGTAGATTTAAATATGCGACACAAGATTCACTATCTGCGGCATCTGTGGCGGGAATACCATTAAG
>OKRQ01000017.1_pt1 | contig 9377 bp, 21 predicted proteins | sample 1601101 | NCBI WGS metagenome assembly OKRQ01 (sample SAMN07581548, study PRJEB24739) | freshwater metagenome | place: Singapore | collected 2015-04
GAAGTTGACCACATCAATGGCGACAGGCAAGACAACCGCATTGAGAATCTGCGGACTGCAAACCGTAGTGAGAATCAATGCAACCGTCCTGCGCTTGCCAGCAATACATCAGGCCATCCCGGTGTGTCATGGCATAAGAAAAGCAAGGCATGGTGCGTCCGTGTCATGAAGAATGGCAAAATCGTAGTCCAACAATACTTCAAAGACTTGGAGTTGGCTGGCTTGTTTGCTGCTGAAGCTCGCTCTCTTTATCACGGCGCTTACGCCAAATAACTGAAAGGAAACATTATGACCCCCGTATGGACAATCTCCGCACTTGATTGCAAACCGCAGGAGGGCAACCTCACTGATATCGTGATTGTTTGTCACTGGTCTTGCACTGGCACGCAGGATGACAAGACAGCCAGCGTCTATGCCACCTGCTCATTTAGCCAACCGGGTGACCCGTTTACCCCTTACGCCGATCTGACGCAGGATCAGGTGCTGGGATGGTGCTGGGCCTCCGGCGTGGACAAAGACGCTACCGAGGCGGCTGTGCAGATCCAACTGGACAACCTGATTAACCCGCCTGTTGTCTCACCTGCTCTTCCCTGGTAAGGAGAACCAATGAGACTGATCGCAATCCCCATCGTGCTGGCCCTGACCGGCTGTGCATCCACAGAGTATGCAGCTTATGCTGAAGCGCAAAAGGCTCGGGCCAGTGCCGATGCCGCCAGGTATGCTGCACTTGCAAAGATCGCCGAGATGGGTGACACCACCGCAAAGGTCGCAGCGGTCATCAGTCTCAACGTCCAGGGCAATCAGCAACCACAGATGGCAATGCCGCGCTCTTGGGCCGACTATGCTTTGACATTTACTGGCGCTCTGCTGCCTGTGGTGGGTCAGATGTATGCGGTCAACAAACAGACCAGTCTTGGCATTCGCCAGTCTGACAACGCCACCCTGCTTGGCATCTCCCAGGCCAACAGCAACCGGGATGTGCAGACCGCTACGGTCACTGGCTTTTCAAGTATGGCAAGCCTGGGATTCAAGGCTGCATCGGATATTTCCACGGTTGGGTTCAAGGCGACATCAGACATTGCAGCAAATATCAAGCAGCCACAACCGAACATCACCATCAGTGGCACAGGCATTGTGGGCGGGGGTACACTAAGCACCACCACGAACACGATGAGCAACAGCACCGGGGTTCTTGGAACTGGCAGCTACATGACCGACAATCGGCCTAGCACATCCAGCAGCACATCCACCTCATCGAGTTTGACTTGCACAACCGGGCCGTGTTAAGAGGGGATCATGGGGAACATTTCTGAGACTGAAGCGAGGCTGTCTACGCACGAAGAAGTTTGTGCTATTCGCTACGACCAGATCAATGCTCGGCTTAAGCGCATCGAAGGAATAATGATTAAGACTGCTGGTCTAATGATTATTTCGATGACCGGTGTAATCTTTTCTGTTGTGTGGATCAAATGAACGATTGGTTGCTGTCCTTCATAGCGGCGGCATCCGTTGTTTTGCTTGTTCTGTGGACAATTCACATTCTTATATGGGCCTTTCTGTGAGGAAGTATGTTAGCGGAACTGGCAGCGGCAAATGCAGCGTTTGCTGTCATTAAAGCTGCGTTAAAGAATGGGAAAGAACTTGTCGATGTTGGTGGCAAGGTTGCAGAGTATTTTGATCTAAAAGACAGACTCCAAGAGGGGGCCAGTGAGAAGGCCGGTGGTCGGCCCCTTCATGGAAGGACAGACATTGAAGAGTTTATGGCGCTTGAGCAGCTACGGCAGCAAGAGACGCAACTTAAAGAAGAAATGATCTATGCCGGTCGCCCAGGAATGTGGGAAGACTGGCAACGCTTCCAGGGGATGCTGGCCCGTAAGAAGCGGGAGGAGCGTGAGGCCGCTGAACGTGCCCACAGGATTCAGATGGAAAAGCGCCAGCAGGCCTTAGAGATATTCCTGGCGGCACTCTTTGCCACGGCAGCGTTTATCGGTGTGGTGATTGGGATCGCACTGATATGAGCGATAAAATCATCGACAAGGTACTTACCTATGTAGACAGCCCTTTTAAGCTGTTTGCGGTCATTCTGATGGCTTTGGTGGCCTTCCTTGGGTATGTTTTCTGGGCTAATCAGGACTTCATGCGGGATGCGTACAAAGAAAGCAAGAAACTCCCAGAGATCAACGATAGAGCCGATGACGTAGCGTCAATGCTTTTTAAGAAAACCGGGGCCAGTGTTGTTGCTGTGTTCAAGGTCAACCCGTTGTTCAACAGTCGTGTATTACACCGGGCTTACACAAAGGATGGGCGAGACAAATCGATAGAGGGTATTGATGTTGGGTTGTTTAGCGGTAACTCGGCAAACAATGCCGATGTTGTTAGGCTGATGGCAAGCGAGATGCCTTGTGGAGAGTACCGATACGCTCAGTCTGAGGTTGGGTTGTGGTACATCGAAAAAGGGGTAGGATTCACCTGTCGGGTGAGCATTCCTCCAGATTCGCACAGGTTCGTGGGGCAGATTACTGTGGGGTGGACAGAGCAACCCGAGAATTTGCCGCAACTGAAGTTCATGCTTGAGATCGCAGGCGCGATGATGACTAAAAGGGGACACTGATGCTTTCACTTCTATCGACTCTTGGTGGCTTGCTGATTAGTGGCTTGCCTAAGTTATTGGACTTTTTCCAAAACAAAGCTGACCAGGCGCACGAACTCAAACTTGCTGCACTGCAAAACGAGCGTGAGCTGGCCCTCGCTGCACAGGGTTTTGCTGCTCAACAGCGGATTGAAGAAATCCGTACTGACCAGGTGCAGATGGAGACCGATGCCAAGATGACCGAAGCGGCTCTGAAGCACGATGAGAAGGTCTTGGAGAAGGCATCTAAATGGGTGGCTAACTATGTTGGGACTGTGCGTCCTACGGTGACTTACATCTTTGTCATGGAATTGGTAGCAATCAACGCTTTTATGGCCTGGTATCTTTGGAATCATCCTGGCCTGGTGCAAAACATTGACGATGTGATTAAGTACTCTAACCTGATCTTCAGTGATGACGAGATGGCGATGCTTGGGGGAATCCTAGGGTTTTGGTTCGGGTCGAGGACTTGGGCGAAGAAATGAGAACGTCCGACAAAGGCATCCATTTGATGCACTTGTTTGAGGGATATAGAGACCGTCCATATTTATGTTCGGCGCATATGTGGACGATTGGCTGGGGCCACGTTCTTTACCAAGATCAAATTAAGTGGCCTGTGGTCAAGGTTGCTGGCAACACCGCTGGGCAACTGAGGAAGGACTACCCTCTTAGGTCATCAGATAACAGGAAGTGGTCAAAAGATGAACTGGTCGAAATTTTCAAGAATGACCTCGTTTATTTTGAGCGCGGTGTTCTTAGACTTGCTCCCAATCTTGTTAACCGTCAAGGTGCATTTGACGCTTGTGTCGCATTTTCCTTTAATGTGGGATTGGGGAATTTCCAGCGGTCTACTATCCGAATGAAGATAAACCGTGAGGAATGGGACGAAGCAGCCGAGGCGTTTATGTCGTGGACAAAAGCCGGTGGGCAGGTTCTCAAGGGTTTGGTGCGGAGACGCGAGGCCGAGAAGTCTTTGTTTCTAAGCTAATCGGGATGTAGATGCAGGCTTCAGACCTGCTGTTTTCTACTGATACGACAGACCGCCCAGGACTGTTATTGACGAACCTTTTACAGTTTAAGCAATAACTGTCTGGGCTGATCGGATTACACCGGATGATTCCGGGGTCTAGCACTTGACGAATACTCCTTCAGGGGTCAGGTGACCTTTCCTGTCTTTGATCTGTGCATACGCCGCGGCAAGACATTCTGTCACTGTGGTCTGCTGGATACAACACTGCATGATAAGGGTAACCACGATGTCACCAATGGCATCTTTGATTGCGTCCTTATCGTCTTTGTTTACGGCATCCAGCAGTTCTACAGCCTCCTCCAGCGTTTTTACTGCTTGCCCCATAGGTTTGCCATGCTGGATGATTTTGCGGTCATAGCCCCAGGCAGACACTTCATTTTCGTAATAAGCAAAACTCATGGTTGTCCTCAAAATGGAATATCGTTCTGTTCTTCTTTGTCTTTGTGATCTTCTTTCTTGCCCTGAAGAGCAAGTTCACTAACCCGTAAGTTCAGGGATATTTTTTCAGCACCATTCTTATCGGTGTATTTACTCTGTGTGAGACCTCCCACTACAGTGACTTTTGCACCTTTCGTGAGGTACTTACCTAAAGTCTCTGCACGTTTTCCAAAGATGGAACAGTTCCACCAGATAGTGTCCTTGTCCTTTCCCTGACTGTCGGCAATGGAAAAGTTAGCCACCGGGTCACCACCAGGGGTGTATCTTGTCTCTGAGTCTTTTCCGATGATGCCTGCTACTGTGATCTGGTTCATAAATTACCTTTCATGCTGCTTTGCGATTTTGTTTACTACTTCATCAAAATATGATCTTGCTTGCGTTACTTTGGTGACGATTTTCTCCTCTAAAGATTTATCTCGTTTGTAGTCCACAAAAGTGACCCGCAACTCTGGGTTGATGTGGTCAACGATATGTATCGATCTGTTCTCATACCCGATGAGGTGTTCTGGCGTTGACACTAGACAATAAGCAATCTGGGCCTGGTCTACATCCCACAGCCACATATATGCTCTGAGCTGCCATTCGTATCCTGAATCAACACCTTGTTCGGACATACATGGGAAGGTTTCCAGAGACCACGAACTCTTGATGTCGATGATCTGGTCGCCAGTGAAGATGTCGCACTCCCCGGTGATCCAGTCATTTTCCTTTCGCTCGGTGTTCTTTGTGTAGCTTGTGAAAAGGACAGAGTTAAGAAGGTCGATGGATTGATCTTCTACCTGGAGACCTTTGTCCATGTATTTCGAGGTAACAACCCTGTCGTACCCGTAGACGAACTCTTTTGCCAGTCGTTCGACATAGGTCTTTGCCCCAGCGGAGAGTCCTTCTCCCTTCCCGTTGGTCATGATCTCCCCAAGGGAGGATGCGCGGAATTTAAGCACTTGACAATTCCTTGAGTTGATTAAACTGATTTACACCGATGTGGTATTCCTGCGAAATAATTTTTTTTGCGTCTTTTGGTTGGCTAACCAGAACACTACCATCTGCCATTGGATAGCAAACAGTAAGCTCAAACTGGCGATTGGCATAGACCGATTCGTATAGGTTCAGAGCGTTCTCCAATGCCCACTGCCAGACCTCAAGAAGCTGACAAACCTCATCCATTTCTGCCTGGATTTTCTTTCCGATGATTGTGTTTTTCTTCGGCTTGATAAGCCAATACTGCTCGTATTTTCTTGGCAGGGTAAACCCAGATCGGTCTGTTTTTTGTTCGTAGATCAGGCCGAGTCCTTTGTTTTCTTGACGCAGGATTGCTACTGCCCCTTCTTTATCTAGCAGGTCTTTTTTGGCCTGGACAGCCGCAGACCTGGCCTTGATGTATTTGAGAACAGCAAAAGACCCTAATTGAGATGGAAGGTGGTAATAGTTTCTCATGATGCAAGAGACTCCACTAAAAGGTTCTCTTGTTCTTCGGTTAAATGGAAGTCTGACCGAAGTTTGTCTGTCGTGTATTTACCTGCTTTGATTGCTTCCACCGCTTTTGCGAACCGAGCATCAGAGATTGGAGGAATGACCTCATGGGTCTGTGTCTCAGTATCTGTGTTTGACTCTGTGGGGATTGAGAATGCCTGGAAGCAAGCATATTTATATGCTGCGCTCATGGCTTTGTTGGTTCCCTTGTCACCGCTGTCCATAGCCTCGCCGAAGGTCTTTACAACGTGCTTAGACCCATCCTCGGAGGCCACAAAGTCAAACTCAACCTCGACAGTCGTGTAAAACAGCGCACCCCCATTCTTTGAGACACGCTCTACACATTCCCTAGAGAGAACTCGAGGCAGGATACACAGCCCATGCTTAGAAAGGAGAGGGGCAACTGTGTTGTATACATCGTCTATCCCCCGGAAGTTGTACCCGGTTCCTTGTGTGTTCCTGCGGTCTTTCGTAATTCCAAGGGTTGCCAGTTCGCTCTGGACTTTGTTGATTGCTTGATAGATTTTCATGCTGTTCCCATTGTTGATATGTTTGCCAGAATTGAAGCTCGTTCATGACCACCAGACCACAAGCAAGGTCGCCAGTGCGATGCCGATCAGGACTGCTGTAAGAACGTCTGCGTAGCGTTCCCAGGGTTCTGTTCGATATCCCATCGATCTAGCGGTTGTGTACCCAGGTGTCCAGTGGCACTCATTCATTGTGCGCGGGGTCTTTATGTGAGAGGGTTTCATATGCTTTCCTTAGTTGAGGGATGTTCATTGTGCGCCGAAAAGATATGCCATTCCATAGGGGTTTTCCCTAGTGTTGCAAAATGGTTTTTGTTGTACGCTTGTGCTATGAACACTGAACAATCTGAAAACGAAGCAGCCGATGCGTTGATTGACTATTCATTCACGATGGTCAAGCACTACACCGACCACCCTGGTGACATTGACGCTGCGATGGTGGCGCTCCTTGCAAGAGCGTTAGAGAAGATTCTTAACAAGGAGGTAAGTATCCGTGGCTTCTATACATGAGGATTTTTATCTTGAGCAAGTTAAAAAGGGGACTCAAAACGATGCGACTATTGCCGAGCGATTCAGAAAGAAATTTCCCAAAGGTGATCTTAGAAAAACGAGACAATCACTGCTAAACAAGGGGCTGATTGTTGTCATCAGGCGAGAGCAAAGGAATGGCAGGACGTATTCTTTTTATGACATCCCCAGAGAGCTGAAAGAGCAATCTACGCATTGGGAGGATGGAACGAAGAAATCCATTGGGAATGCTTTTGACTGGCGATCATTTGCCAAAGGCATCATGACCCAGCAAAATACCCTTGTTCCAGTAGCTGCACCACACAGAATCACCGTTTACTCAAGAGCATGAAATCAGGATCAGAAGGCCAATGTTTAGGCAAGTTCAAGTACCAGACATTTGATCTCGCAAATATGGTTGCCAAGCGGAACAAGGATTCCACTTATCAGCCATACCACTGCCCACATTGTGGGTCTTTTCACATTGGGAATTCTCCCAAGAAACTCAAAGGAGACAGGAATGTTCGGATTCAAGAAGATGACCCAGATGGACAAGTTGCGTTCTTTGCTACAAAGAAAAGGAGGCGTTAAGTCCTGGGAGATCGCCAAAGCCCTGCCGAGTGTATCTCCTCACCGCAGACTGAGTGATCTCAAGGAGCAGGGCTGGACGATCACGTTCAAGATGTGCCCAGATAACAAGACGAAGATTTACTTTGGCAAACCTCCGAAAAAGTGATATAGTGTTCTGAAACCCGGCTAGGTCTGAAGTCATGAGCAGACCGAAAAGTGACCCATCCCCACCTGCCGTAGGTTTCTTCAGGGATGAATTTATGGGATGTGGTATGCATTACTACCAATTTAATATTGGTGACTATAAGAGTCACACCGAGCATCTTTCTGAAATGGAAGATTTGACCTATCGGCGTTTGCTTGATTGGTACTACCTCCATGAGTCCCCATTACCCCTCGACATCACTGAAGTCGCAAGACAGATAAGGATGCGTTCGCATAGCGATTGCATTGCCACTGTATTGCATGAGTATTTCGAGAAAACAGATGATGGTTGGATACATCACCGGGCTAACAAAGAAATTGCTAAAGCTGGCGACAAATCTAGCAAAGCAAGCATGAGTGCAAAGGTGCGATGGAGCAAAAAAACAAACAAAAACAAAGACTTAGGAAGCCATGCGAACGCATTGCAAACGCAATCCGAAGGCAATGCTACACATAACACATTACACATAACACAAGACACAGAACACAAAAAGAAAGCAACTGTCGTTGCTGCGCCTGTCGGCGTGTCTCAATCTGTCTGGGCGATTTTGTAGAGGTCGTCGACGCATTGGACGATGATGGTGTTGGGCCCTGCTTTGGCGAAGTCGTATTGGTAGCTGATGACGGTGCCGACGAATAGGGATTCGGTGTCGCGTTTGAGGCGCATGGCGCGCATGGGGGCAAGGCCTGGTTCGTTGTTGTTGGGGTCGTAGGACGGGAAGAGGGCGGTGAGTGCGCCGATGACCAGACTGATGCTGGTGGCGACACTGACCATGAATGGCAAAGGATTCATGTTGTACCTCGGCTGCTGCTCCGTTGGTTAGTTGTCGGTTTCGACCTTAGCGGGCTCCGTGGCGGGTGTGGTGAATGCTGCGGCGAAGGCTTTTTGGACGCGACCGGGGTCGTTTCCCCATTGGGGGTGTATTTCGATGTGCCACCAGTCGCCGCCTGGGGCGCCGGTAAATGTGGGTTTTAGTGGTTTTTGCCATGTGGCGCGGTCGCAGCGCCAGGATCGGCCGTTGTCTTTGGGCCAGTAGTCGATAATGAGTTGGATGCCGAGTTGTTCCCAGTGTTGGATGCAGTGGTTGATGAAATCAAGGGAGCGTTTGCGGCCGTTGGTGCCGCCGAGGTTGCGGGGTTTGATCCAGCGGTAGGAAAGGTCCATGGCTAGGCCGCGGGCGTGATTGGAGATTTGGCCGGGTTTGCCTTTGATGTCGCGGACGATCCAGGTGCCGTTGTTCCATAGGGCGTCGCCGCTGTAGTGCGTGGCTTGTTTGACCCATTCTTCGGTGCCTGGAAGCCGGTGTTTGGTGACTGGCTGTTGGTCGACGATGTATGGGCGGGTCACGGTTTGGGTGTGTTGTTGAGCTCTTTGCTGCTGCCGAAGAATGACGCGAGATGCGGGTCGCGGACTTTGCTGCTTATGAACGCCAGCAGCGCGGTAGCGAGTGGCATACACATCGCAATCAACGCGGGGTCAATGTTGGCGTTGTGGGCGAAGTAGACGGCAATTCCGAGTATGCCGCCTTTGACGGTTTGATCGGCTGCTTGTTTGGTTGCGCCGTTCATGGTTGTGCCGTTGGTGGGTTGAAGGTGTCTGTTTGTGAGTCGTAGGCGTATCCGATGCCGGCGTAATTGCCGCGGAAGTTGGCGTGATATGAGGTTTGGAGCCAGGTGCCGTCAAGGGCGAGGGATGCGATAAATGCCTGTCCGATGGGTTCGGATTCGGGGAATTCGCCGCCGCCGCAATCGTCATTAGCGATAACGATGACTCGTTGGACAATATTGTTTGAATCGATTTGTGCGAAGTGTGCCATGTTTACACCTTGAACCTAACGTACACCACTCCGCTGCCGCCTGCGCCAGCTGTGAGGAACGTGCTGTTGTTTGCGCGAACTGCACCACCGCCACCGCCGCCAGTGTTTGCAGTGCCTGCTGTTGCATTTACTAGCCCGGTTGTTGATGCGCCGGTGCTCCAAATCTAATATCGTGACTGGGAAAC
>OKRQ01000018.1_pt1 | contig 9162 bp, 16 predicted proteins | sample 1601101 | NCBI WGS metagenome assembly OKRQ01 (sample SAMN07581548, study PRJEB24739) | freshwater metagenome | place: Singapore | collected 2015-04
TACGGCTATGGCGCATTAGCAGCCAAAGTTGCAGCAGGCGCTTACAAGTGGATGGTTGCATAACCGACCCTAGATGTGAGGGTGGTTCGCCCCTGTGCCACCCTCACTTAAAAAGAAAGGAAAATTAAATGCCAGCATTAGTAACAGCATCACAATTAAGAGCTGTATTAGGCGTTAGCGTTTCCTTATATTCTGATGCAGATTTAAATAACATAATTGAAACAGCTGAAGATGCAATTGGTGATTTTTTAATCCAATGGAAAGTTGGAATAGATAAACATTATTCAGCAACAACAACTGAAACAACTATTCACACAACAAGACCACATAAATTTTATGAAGGTGCAACTGTTGCCATATCTGGCGTTGAAGCACACGTAAATGGTAATAAAACAATATCTGAAATAGTTGATCCATATACTTTTAGAATTACAACTACTGGCGCACCTGTTCATACAGATTACTACAACGTAATACCAAATGGAATAGCAGCAGAAAATGATTTAACACAATATGACGGCGTAGATGCTGTTGAAGAAGCAGTTTTACAAGTATCTATTGATGTTTTCCAATCACGTCTTGCAGCAGGTGGAACACAACAAGCTCTTGACTACACCCCAGCACCATATCGCATGGGAAGAACACTACTTTATAAAATTACAGGGCTTATTAGTAAATATATTGACTCTAATAGCCAAGTAGGTTAAACATGGCGTTATCAACTTTACGTTCAACGCTTAAAACTGCTTTAACCGATAACACAAAATACTCTTGCTACGATCATGTGCCAGAAGTGATAATTCCACCAAGCATTTTAATACTTGCAGGTGATCCATATCTTGAACCTGTTGTTATTGGTAACAATAAGAATTGGCGCGTAAGATTAACACTTGAAGTAGTTGGTGCAACTTATAGTAATCCTTCTGCTTTAACAAACTTGGAAGATGACATAGAAGCAGTTTGTGCTTTGATACCAACAAATTGGTCTGTATTATCTGTTTCAAGCCCTAGAATTAGACAGACAAATAGCACAGACTTATTGTCGTCTGAAATACAAATAACAACAGTCTATACAGGCTGAGAAAGGTAACAACATGGCAACAACAGTTTTAAGTGGTCGTCAATTAACTTTGACTATTGCTACTAAAAACTATTCAGAGCAAATTCTGTCATCAGCTATTAACTTTGATACTGAAAGACTTACATTTGACACTCTCGCTGGCAAAGCATACAAATACATTGACAGCAACGTCACTTTAGACATTGAATTCTTAAATGACGCAGGTAAATCACCTGACAGTTTATACAAAGCACTTTGGGACGCAACTGAAAGCGCACCAGATACAACACTTGCTTTTGTATTGACTTTAACAACTGGTGTTACATTAACAGGAACAGTATTGCCACAATACCCTGGAATTTCTGCAACAGGTGCTGATGCACAAACTTGTTCAGTTTCCTTGCAAGTTGTTGGCATACCAACTGAAGATTTAACAGCATAACAACTAAAAAAGAACAGGGGCATTAAAAATGCTTAAATTAAAATTGGCTTGGGAGTTAGAAACAGGTGAAAGATTTGAAGATTGGACTATTCCAGTTGAATTATCTTTGGCTGAAAAAGAATTATATAATGGCAAATCAGTTATTAGAATTCTTACTGAAGAAAGTGTGCCAAGTTCCACGCTTCTTCTTTTTCTTGCTCATAAAATTCAACAACGTGTTACTAAAAAAGTTGAAAATTTTGAGATATGGAAAAATAAAGTTACCGATATTGCAGCTACTGATTTTGAGTCGGGAAATTTTACCAAGCCCGAAGTATCGGGCGACTTGCAGTCGAACTAGCAATAGCGACTGGATTAACACCAGATTATTGGCTTCACGCCGATCCTATCTTGTGGAATACTGCAATAAAGATTTTGGAAGAACAAAATAATGGCTAAAGCATTACGACTTGTTCCAGTTGATAAAGACTATCGTGCATTGTTGAGAACTTTTGGCAAAATGGACGATATTGCTAAAAATGATATGAAAGACATTGCTAAACAACTTGCTGAACGTGGTGCTGCTTATGCTAAAGGTGCTGCATCAACTGCATCATATAACAAACGTCAAGCATTAGCAGTTGCTGACTCAATAAAAATTAGTAAATCTGATAAAGCACCTTCATTTAGTATTGGTGGTCGTCAAAGAGTTAGTTCTAGTGCTTTTAGTGCTGGTTATGTAATAATGGGTAACGAGTTTGGATCTAATAGGTTAAAACAGTTTCCACCTAGATCACCACGTCAAGGACGAGGCAATCGTGGTTGGTGGCTTTATCCTTCAATGTCCAGATTTCACCCAACAATTGCTAAAGAGTGGTTGGCTGGATTTCAAAAAGTGCGTGACGCTTGGACAGGTAGGATTTAATGGCAGATATTAGAACACTTAAACTTGCGTTACTTGCTGACACAAAAGATTTTATAAATAAACTTGATGATGCTGATAAAGAGGCAAAGTCATTTTCAGGCAGACTTGGTTCTGCTTTAAAAACTGGTGCTATGGCATTTGCTGCTATTGGTGCAGCAGCTGGAACAGCAGCTATTGCTATTGGTGTTGATGCTGTTAAAGCAGCTATTGAAGATGAAAAAGCACAAGTATCTTTAGCGCAAACTTTAAAAAATACTGTCAAAGCAACAGACGGCGTTATTAAAGCTACAGAAAAATATATTGAAAAAACAGCTCTTGCTACTGGGATTGCAGATGACCAGCTTAGGCCGAGCTTGGATCGTTTGGTCAGATCTACTGGTGATGTTACAAAAGCACAAAAATTACAACAACTTGCCCTTGATATATCTGCTGGCACAGGTAAAGATTTAGCAACTGTCACAGAAGCTCTTGGAAAGGCTTATGACGGCAATTTAGGGGCTTTAAAACGTATAGGTGTGCCGTTAGATGATGCCATTATTAAATCTAAAGATTTTGATGCAGCACAAAAAGAATTGGCTAAAACTTTTGCTGGTCAAGCTGATGCAGCAGCTAATACTTTTGAAGGTCGTATGGCTCGTGTCAAGATTGCTATTGATGAGGCTAAAGAATCTATTGGTGTTGCTTTACTTCCAATACTTGAAAAACTTTTAGGATTTATTACTGAAACTGCTTTACCTTTACTAAATAGGTTTGTTGAAGGTTTTCAAAATGTTACGAAAACAGTTAATTTTGATCTTGGTGGTGCTTTAGAATATCTCAAATCTATATTTGCACCTATTCTTAATGGCATATCTACTGCTTTTAATACTGTTCGTGATGCGCTTGTCCGTAACGAAGAAAAGTTAAAACCTTTATTTGATTTATTTAAAGCACTTGGCGCATTTATTAAAGACATTTTAATACCAATTTTGGCTAAAGGTTTGGGTGATGCATTTATTGTTATTGGTAACATTATTAGTGGTGTTATTGATTTTATTGCTAATCTTGTTTCTGCTATTGATAGTGGAATTAAAAAAATCCAAGGATTTATTGACAAAATTCAAGAAGCTATTGATAAAGCAAATAGATTACCTGTTATTGGTTCTTTAATACCTGATCAGATTACTTCTACTGGTGCAAAAAAGACTTCTGGTAGTCCAACTATAAACATTAACGTTAAAGGTGCTGTTGATCCTCAAGGAACTGCTAGAACAGTTACTAAAATTTTAAATACTGCAGAAAGAACAACAGGTTTGAGAGCATTTGCTAACTAATGACGAATTACACACCAGAATACAAAGTAACAATAAATGGAATTGAACAAACAAGCGTTACTTTAACTAATGGTTCTATCACTTTTGGTCGTAATGATTTTTTTGAACCAACACAACCAAGTTATTGCAACCTGGAAATTTTAAACCTTGACGGAACAAGCCCTGATATTGGATTACTTGACGCCGTAATAATTGAAGTTAAAGACACAACAGGTGCTTGGGTTAAATTATTCACTGGTGAAGTTTCTGGTGTTTATAACAGGATTGCAGCAGCAGGTGTTGCTGGGCAACCTAATACTATGCAGATACAAGCTGTTGGTGCTTTAGGTTTATTAGTTAAGCGTAATGCTGGTGGTGTTGCATATCCTGAAGAATTAGACGGCGCACGTATTCAAAGAATACTTGAAGAAACGCTTTATACTGCTTGGGAAGATTTATCTGCTACTTTAACTTGGAACGATATTGACGCATCTGTTACTTGGCAAAATTATGGTGTTCAAGGCATAGATGTCATTGATGCTGGACGTTACGAAGTTTTAGCACGTTCTGCTGAAATTGTGCCTGCATATACTTTAACTGATTTAACTAGCAATACTGGTTTAGGTTATTTGTATGAAACAACAGCAGGAAACATTGGTTATGCTGATGCTGAAAGACGTTCAGAAAATTATGCAACCAACCAGATAAATCTTGATGCTGATCTTTTAAACGCAGACATTGCAACAAGATTACAAACAGCAGATATTGTTAATAGTGTTGTTATTCAATATGATGACCCTGTTCAAGAGGTGGGTGCTGAAAACCCTACATCTATAAATGATTATGGTCTGTTGCAAGATGTCAGATCAACAATTTTAGCTGAAACAACTGACGCTAACGAGCAGGCTTCTAACTTTGTTAATTATCGTGGAACACCTAGAACCTCATTAGAAGAAATTAGTTTAAATCTTGCAAACGGCAACATGTCTGATGCGACACGTAATGCCTTACTTGATGTGTCTATGGATAGTCTTATTGCTTTAACCAATTTGCCTGTTGGTTTGTTTGACTCAGGTATATTTGAAGGTTTTGTTGAGGGCTGGACTTGGACATTAGGTCGTAAAAATTTAGAGCTTACAATGTCTGTATCTAACTCAATCTACAGCACTTTGGACGTTCAATGGGAAGATTACAATGCCACTATTCAATGGCAAAATTTGCCAAACGACTATACATGGCTTGACGTAGTTTAAGAAAAGGATAAACTAGGACGATATGGCAACTACAACAAATTTTGGTTGGACAACCCCAGATGACACAGCGCTAGTTAAAAACGGCGCATCAGCTATAAGAACTTTAGGTTCAGCTATTGACACGTCTTTTGTTGATCTGAAAGGTGGCACAACAGGTCAGGTATTAAAAAAGACTTCTGGAACTGATTTAGATTTTGAGTGGGGAACAGCGTCATCAGGTATGACTCTAATTAGTACTACAACATTTTCAGGCGTAGGAAGCCAATCATTTAACAGCGTATTTAGCTCTACATATAGAAATTATAAAATTTTAGTAAATGTTGCAAGTGCAACAGGTCAAGTTGAATTATTGTTTCGTATGAGAGCATCAGGAACAGATGCATCTGGAGCAAATTATCACTCACAACTAATAACAGGTGATAGCACTTCTGTTGCAGGTGAAAGAGTTGGTTCTGCAACTTCTGGAACTTTTGCCCAAATAAATAATCAACAATGTGGAATTGAAGCAACTTTTTATAAACCTTTTGAAGCTGTAAGAACAACTGCAACTATTCTTAATATGAACCAAGTCAGCGATATTAGAGTTAGAACACTTGGTGTTATGCACTCTTTAGCAACTTCTTATGACGGATTTACTTTAACTTGCACACAAAACATTACAGGTGAAGTTTCTATTTACGGATTGGCAGTTTAATGGCAAAAAAAGAAGAACAAATTTTTATTGGAATAGATAACCAAGTTATTGAATTAACTGGTGCTGACAAAGAAGCATTTTTGGAAGAACGCGCAAAAATGAAAGCTGAAGAAGAAGCACGTTTGAAAACACAGGAAGCACAAAAAGAATTAAAAATATCTGCATACAAAAAATTAGGTTTAACTGATGAAGAAATCAACGCAATCCTTTAACCATAAACAAATACTTTTAGCTGCTATCGCTTTCCTAGCAGCTTGGCAAGCAACAGATTTTGCCCTTGACTATAGAGCTGTATTAGGTGCTGTTGTAGCTGCTTCAATGGGAGCTATGAACCCTAATGCCAAAACCAAAACTAAGTAAAGCAGCTGAGCAACTTCGTAAAGAAGTAAACACTAAATACCCTAAACGCGATAAACGTTCTGACGGTTGGATTGGCGACAGCGCACACTCTAAACGTAAATCGGATCATAACCCTGATGCTCAAGGTTGGGTCAGGGCATTAGATATAGATGCAGACTTAAACAAGTCAAGTAAAGAGTCTTGGCTACTAGCCGAACGAATAAGACAAATAGCCATAAATGGTGATAAACGAATATCTTATATTATTCATCAAGGGCGCATATGTTCATCAAGATTAAACTGGAAATGGCGTGTCTATCTAGGTTCTAACCCTCATATAACTCATTTGCATATATCCTTTACTAAACAGGGTGATTTAAACGGAAAGGTGTTTGGGATATGAGTAAACCTAAGGCAAAAAAAGAAACTATTGAACTACCGGATGTTATGGCTCAAGAGCTAGTTAACATCATAAATAAAACACACGAAGCAGGAAAACTTATTACAGGTTTCGTTTGTTTACTAGAGTCTTTTGACGGTAAAAAGAAAACTTTGAAAATTGTTTCAAATCAAGGTATGACTCAATATCAAACTTACGGCATTATTACCTATGCACAAAACAAATTTGAATATACAATGTCACCTGATGATGATGACGATGACGACACAATTTACAATCCTGATTGGTATAAAAACCAATGATTAACGAACTTATAGCCATTATTGGTTTATTGTTAACAGTTCTTGTTCTTGTCGTTAAAGCAACTTATGAAATAACTAAAATGAAATCGCAACTGTTTCCTAATGGTGGAGCATCATTAAACGATAAAGTGACACGCCTACAAATAGATGTTGTAAAAATTCGAGGTACAATAGATAGTATTGAACAACAGTTAGGTAAACCTAAACGAAAGAGGTAACGCATTAAACGTTACGTTATTATCTCGGATTTACAATATCCATTTATTAGTTACAAAAATGTTGATAATTTATTAAACTATATAAGCAAAGTTAAAGTTGATAAATTACTTTGTGTTGGTGATGAATTAGATGCACCACAAATAGCAGCTTTTAATCGTGGAACATCGGTTGAGTTTGAGGGTTCTTTACAAAGACATATAATAGGTTTGAAAGGCTTGCTCAAAGAATTCCGTGACTCGCTTGGACGTAGTAAGCCTTTCATTATGCAACGTTCTAATCACACGCAACGTATTGAAAAATATATAAGTAAACACGCACCTGCTTTTAATTCAATAGATGCTATTAAAATTGAAAACCTTTTGGGCTATAAAGATAAAACTTTAGATATTACATATAACAGATCATTAACTGAAGTTACTAAAAATGTTTTAATGGGTCATGGCGATGAGGGCAGACTTTTCAATGGTGCAGCTGATACAGCTCTTGGTTTGGCTTTAAGAACGGGTAAGAATTTTATTTGTGGGCATACGCATCGTGCTGGTCTTAAATACCAATCGTTTGGATATTCAGGTAACTTGTCTAACTTGTTTGGTATGGAAGTTGGGCATCTTTGTGACCCTAAGTCTGACGGTATGAAATACACAAAAGGCTATGCTAATTGGCAATCAGGGTTTGGAATACTTTATGAACACAACGGATCATTAAAACCTGAAGTTATTACATTTAATAAAGACGCCTCATTTATGGCTGACGGCGAACTCTGGAAATAGTTACCAAATCGTTACAATTCAATACCTGATTTTGTAGCACAATTCGTTTAATGTGTTACTTGAAAGGGGCTAAATGGCATACGAATATCATTTGACCGAACTGCTGGCACACTTCTACCACACAGCAGATCATTACCACAGAACACAATGCCTGTTTAAGAAATGCGATTGTCGAAACAAACTAGAACAATTTGCAGACTTTTACACGCTATTTATCAAAGGAGCAGATAGTGGATTATCTTAAAGACTACATAGAAGTTAAAGACCGAATACAAACCTTTTATGAACAATACCCAAATGGTGCTATTCACTTTGAATTCAAAGGTGAAATGACATTAAACAATGAAACATATATATGGGGCAAAGCATTTGCTTACCCTGATCGTGACAAACTTGGTTGGTGTTCAGGTCACGCTTGGGAAAAAGTACCAGCTAGAGGATTTGCTAAAGGTTCAGAAATGATGACCCTTGAAACTTCAGCTGTTGGTCGTGCTTTAGCGATGCTCGGTATCAAAGTGTCTAGATCTATTGCTTCTAAAGAAGAAATGCAACGCATACAACCTGATGCTTGGTCAACGCCACCAGATACCGATTTAAGCCAAAATAAGGGCAAAATTAGCCCCGAACAGCCTAAGCAGGTGTCTCAACCTACACCTGCCTTAGAAACCACGCATTTTGGGGATTACAGAAACGCTACAGAAAAACAAATAAACTTCTTGCATAGTCTCTGTAAACAGATTTATACTGATTGGGATAAACAGAAACTACTGAAATATCTGCAATTCCTAAGTAAGGAACAGGAGTTTCACAAACTTGAATTTGCACCATACACAATTGTTAAACACCAATTAGACAATAAAGAATATTTGGCAGATAACCTTAGTGCTTGGCTAAACGCATCAGGTTTGCCTTCATCACACGAAAAAGAAGAAGATGAAGCTGCAGATGATTGGAAATCATCAACATTTTAGAGATGATCCTATTACACGCACCAGACCCAATAAATGAGGTTGAGTTGCTTGCACCAAGTTATCGAAAGATTGCAATGTGTGAGTCCTCATTAAATCCAACAGCTGTAAATGAAACTGGAAAATATAGGGGTTTGTTTCAGTTTGATCAGCGTAGTTGGGAATGGGTTGGTGGTAATCCGAAAATAACCCCAGACCAAGCGAGCGTGTCCGAGCAATATGCTATGGCACGTTTGCTGGTCTCAAAACAAGGATTTGCAAAAGCATTTCCTCAATGTGCATACATAACAGGAGTCATTAAATGATAGAAAGTTTAATTATGTTTGGCGTGTGGGTTTTGGTAATGGTGTTGCTTGTGAGAAAATCTAAGCAACCCAAAGGGGGTGTTATGAACAGACAAGAAGTCTATCGTTTAGAGCAGATTTTACATCAATCTATCGCTAACGATATACAACGCTTTCAAGGCAATTATAAGAATAAAAAAGATGTACAAGAAGCTTTAAAGATTGTACAAAAGAA
>OKRQ01000019.1_pt1 | contig 8672 bp, 18 predicted proteins | sample 1601101 | NCBI WGS metagenome assembly OKRQ01 (sample SAMN07581548, study PRJEB24739) | freshwater metagenome | place: Singapore | collected 2015-04
GTTTCCCAGTCACGATATGTTGTTTTAGTTGTTCTACTTCTTGTTTTAACTCAGTTATTTGCTCAGCTGTTTTGGTTATTATTTGCTCAGTCTTCTTATCAGCAGCTTCAATAGCAGCATTGTATTCAGCCCTAGACATATTTTTTAAGGAAGGTCTCTTACTCGGCATCGTCAGCAGAATCTCGCGGTAATTCTCTCCTCCGGGTAATGTGTACGAACCAAACTTAGGCAGGAAAGCACCTTTATCCCCCGGCATTTCCTCACCCGGAAGCCTTGGAACCGTTGACCTTACCTCCTGAACCTCAACCCTGTTGTTAGCTAGATAATCCTGCACTTCCTGTTTGGTAACATTCGGCTTAGTCTTTAGGAACTCATCCAGACCAGTCCATTTAATCTCGTCAGCTTTGACGTTAGGAGCCTTCTGTAAATCATTCAGGAAAGCCTGACCCGATCCCTTGTTTCTCTGGAGATTTAAGGCACTTTCCTCTAACGCAGAGTAAAACCCTAACGGGCTTCTAGGAGCCTCTGTCAGCAATCCCTTGGCTTCCTGTATCGACATTCCTACAGGCATACCCTTCGTAGCCCTTAGAGCAGCTTTACCACCCACCAATCCGGTCGCACCTAATCCTGCTACATCCAGCACATCTAGCGGCTGTGGAGCCTTGCCAGCACCAATGTCTGAATATGCCCTCTCAGCACCACTAATGCCTAAAACATCAGCAGGTTTAATCGCGCCTAATACCTGACCTAGATTTACACTCTGAGTCTGTAATCCACCGGGAATGACCTCACCAGTAGGAGCTTGCTTAGGAGCAAAGTTATATCCGGTAGGAATCGTTACCTTAGTTTCTGGCTTGTATCCGGGAAATAATTTCGCCACATCAGCAGCACTACCAGCCCTATTTACAAACTCGCCAGCAGCCCTAGCACCACCCGCAATTCTTTGAAATACATTCTCAGGAATTGGCGCAATATTTGTTCCTCGCGCAAGATTCTCATCAATAATCTGCTGCTGAGTCTTTCCCTGCAAACCCTGCATATATAGCAAACGATTTATCTCTGCCTGTGTTGGAACTCTATATTCAGCCATAAAACGCCTCGTACATATCCGGTCTGTTAGTTTTTAGCCAACTCTTAGGCTCCTCTAGACATTTCTCGTAGTCCATTCCTACTGTCTGAGAACCAGCATGATGCACATACGCCCTACTTACAAAATGCTGAAATCCAGCCTTAGCCATGTCCATGCAGATTATATTATCTGAAAACCAATTTATAGAGGGAAATTTAGCCGCATTCCATGCATCTTTTGTTACCGCAGCGCAAATAGGAGCGATTACTTTTGCCTCTTTTATCTGGCTTTCACTCACATACTTTAATCCTTGAGCATGATCCCCTTGTACTGGGAATCTAATATTCTGGTCATGCAATACATAATCTGATCTACATCCTAACCAACCTACCTTGAACTCTCTATCGCCTGTTAGAAAGTCATAGTCTTTCTTTAACAGTTCGTAAGTCGTAGGAGTAAATACCACATCATCGTTACATACTATTAATGAATCGTAATGCCCATGTAGGAATGTGTAATCGATCGCTGAATTATATGCATCTCCGAAATTGGTAGCAGTATTGGGTCTGAAGATGACATTTCCCTTGTCTCTGACTCTTGCCCAGAGTTCCAAGTTATTACCGCTAAGGTATATCGGTATATCTGGTGCATACTGATTTATTGACTCCATTAATACATGGATGCTCGGACTGTTTACAGTGCATATTACGATTGCTTGCAAGTAACCTCCTGTTAGCTGTTGGTATCAGCTATTCCCCATTGTCCGTTTACACTATGCAACTGCCGACTGTTCACTAATACCAACACGACTGAGCATTCACCGTATTTCTCCGGTAGTGGTGCGTTCTACCATCTCCAGCAAATGCTCATGCGTCTTGATATTCTTTAAACGAATCAACTATTACAGCCTGTATGCCCTCAGAAAACGGTTTAGCCGTACTCGTCTTATTAAATTGCCTATGCAAACTACTACCCATTAACGAGAAGTAATATCCTAGTAACTCTTTATATTTCTGTTCGCTAACAAACTTCCTGTATCTCTTTATTAACCACAGAATAATCACAGGAAACACATAATCATAATTTCCTAGCCATTCCGCAGTTCCCCAAAAGTTAAACGTCCTCGGAGTCTGGACATATAACGCTTTCGTATTCTTATCAAAACATTCTATCAGCGGAACATTATGAGCCTGACTATGCCTACCCTCGTTCTCAAATTCCTCATGATGCTTCAAGCTCTGCGACCACCTGACCGCACTCTGCCTGAAACATATCACCATTAACTCACCCAAAAGCGTATCAGCGACATTCGGATCAATTAACTTCTCAAACGTAGTCTCTATCTCACCCGGATATTTACCCTTTATCGCCCCTTCAGGAACCTCTGGATACATCTCCCATACCCTCTGCTCATCCTCTGGACTAAATGCCATCGTATTGCAGAAAATAAAGTCTACGTCGTACTTTGTTTTCTTGAGTAAATCTCCAATAGTCCCCGGTATTACATAATCATCGTCGCCAATAATCCATACAAACTTGGACTCAAACGGCAAATCATACGCATGGATAAAGTTCTTAGCCGCGCCTAAATTAACCTCGTTATGACGCTTCTTTACCCACCCTAACGAGTCTAAATATTCCTTAGTTCCGTCTGTACTCCCATTGTTTGAGACATACACACAGACCTTATCTTCATATCCCTTAATATCGTATTTAATGCACTTTAGGCAATTCTTTAGCTTCTCTAGCCTATTGTATGTAGGAATATATATTGTTAAAGAGATCACTTTTTCTTGTTTCTAGCCGATATTGCTGCTGCTTTCTTCTTTGCGTCTGCCTTAGAACTAGCTCCCCATGCCTGTAGGCTTAGAAGCAGTCTAGTAGGCTCACCATTGGGTTTTCGCTCTGGCCCCGGCATATTCCCCATCCTAGCCAGAAAAGACGCTCTACGAGGGTTATCGCCAGCCTTAACAGGAGCCTTTAGATTAGAACCCGGATTCTCAGCCTCGTAAGACTTCCGACCCTTTTCGTTTAAGCCACCTTTAGGATTCTTGCCAGCTTTCTTAGTCCATGCCGCTGTCATTTCTTCCTCGCTGCTCTCATATTGTCCACAAGATTCGGGTATGGTCTACCTGCCGCCTTTGCCATCTTCTTAGCTGATGACTTTTGCGCCGGAGTCAACTTCTGCGGCTTACCTGCGTCTTTAGGTCTGGGCTTATTCCATATCTTCATCATCTCTCCCATACTCTAGTTTAGCCATTGCAACAGTTGCCTTCTGACGATTAGTCATAGGCTTCGTTATCGGGCCACCTACAAGCCATGCAGAACATGTCCTATCAGCCGCACACTTGAACTCGAAAAGCTCACAATAGCCCAATTTGGCACTATCTACGACTTCAGGAGCATAAGTTTCATCGTCCGATTCCTCACCCTGAATACCGCTAACAATGCACTCCATCATCTCAGGAGTCTGGATAAACGCAGAACAATTGCCACACCGCATCGTCTGAGCATTTTTAGGAGTCGTATTCCACTCCGCTGCTCTTTCATTCCAGAAATTATCAGGACTCTCAGGATTAGCAGGGCCGTAACCTACATTCTTAAAAGCCCAATCCCTATTTTTAAGATTTAGCTTTATGTCATGAGTTACTACAGGGCATTTCATTTTTTAGCCTTTTTCTTTGCCATGCCACCTTCACTTAACATAATTGCAACTGCTTGTTTCTTAGACTTAACAACAGGGCCACCCTTACCTGAGTGCAGAGTTCCAGCCTTGAACTCGTTGTAAACCTTGCTCATCTTCTTTTCAGATTTAGTCTTTTTCATGGAATCACCTCTAAATGCCCATTGTCGAAAAGTAACCCTATCGTCTTTCTATGCGCTTCTTCCCACATCTCCAGACGTTCCTGCTTGCTTAAGTTCTTACCCTGATCTAGCTCGTAATGGCAGGTAAAACAAAGGCTAGCAATCCTAAAATCACTAGCCTTTATACCCTTTCCTTTCCCATCTCGCAACTGGTTCGAGTGCGCCGCTACTACCGTTCCGTCTTGTTTCCCACAATGCTGACAAGGGAAGTTTCTTACTATCTCCAGTAACTTTTTGTTTCTGTAAATCAATTTAAATTTAAACCCTTAATCAAGTTATCCCTTTCTTCTAGACTTAGCTCACCAGCATATTTCACTGTGGATTTAGTTGTTGCGTTCTTTATTATTAACTCGAAGAACAACTTATCGCTTTCCTTTTCTTCTTTTTTTCCACCTATACTCGTTACAGACATGTTATTTAATATCATTCTTTTTCTCCAAACGCTTCGCTCTCTCTGGGTCATAGTCGGCAAATCCGTCCACATCGTCGCACTCAGGACACTGAGTTAAAGACTCCTCAGTAAATATACACCTGCCGCGAGGAATTTCATCCCAGTAATCTACGAATCCACAATTACAACATTGGGCTAAGTTGGAATCATCTATCTCGTTCATATTAATCTCCGCAAAAGCAGTCTATTGATTCGTCAATCATATCCATTTGTTGCCCTATGTACTTATGCATCTCGGAATAGCTAGGACGATCTTTCCGAAACCTATCTCCAGCGCCAAAAGTCTTATCGCTTGTTTGCACCAAAGTTTCCATTCTTGCCCACCAAACAGCCCTCTCAGGCTTTTCTTGGATCAAGCTCAAAGTTTGAGCATAACCTTTTAAAAAACAAAGATCGCAGTTTCCATGCATTGTTTTTCCATTAACATTCGGCAACTTTAAATCAAACGGCTGCTCTGCCCAAAATTTACCTACATCTTTAGCTGTTATTCCAGCAGTAACTAATGGCGTTCTTTCCCTTGCTATTTTTGCAGACCTTCTTGGCTCGTCAGCTCTAATTCCAACCCAATCCATGTTTTCATTATGCTCCCAACCTTTAGCTTTAAGGAACTTGTGAATTGCACGAATTTTCATTTCAATTGTGCAAAACCTTGTCACAGGATTAGGTAAATATTTCTTCTTAAGAATTAACTGCTCGAAAGGCTCACCATTCCTGCTGGCTGTCTCAAATGTAACCTCTGCGAACTTAGGATCGTCAGCACGATACTCCACCCAATGAATAGGAACATTCCAATTAACCGAGCAATCCCTTACAAACTCTAACGTAGCCTCTTCCTCTTTTCCTGTATTCGCAAAACAAACAATAGCCTCATCTGGTAAACCATTGTTAGCCTGTAATACTCTCCAAAGCATGTAAGCAGACGTTCTTCCACCAGAGAAACTAATAACCGTAGGCTCGTCAATTATGAATGGGTTTCTCACTGTGTATTCCTGTCTATATTCCGATTACTAGCCTCTTGGCTTCTCCATACATCAATCCTAGCCTGTGCAGCTACTAGCATCCATTTAAGCCTCTCAGCCTCTTCTACAGCCTCCCTAAGCCCATCCAGAAGCGCTAGATACTCTGGATGACTATACGCCTTGTTTTCCCTGTCTGTAACCGTATTCCCAATAGCCGAACCAAATAATATTGCTTTCTTGCTTTTACGAAACTCCTCAAGATAAGTAACCTGAGACTTAGCTTTAGCGTATGCAGCAGCATTTCTTATCAAGTAATCAACGGCTTCCGTCGGGTCTATTTGTCTCATATTTATATCCTGAGTATTGTTCAAAGACATTATTACACATGGTACATATGTCTAGTTGTGTATTCGCAACAACATTGTACTTTTTTTTATTTAACCCACCAGTGGAATACATCCGACAATAAGTATCACCGTCATCCCATAAGTGAGCAGTCTGAGCTTTAACTTTTCTAATTAGGAAATACATGAAAGTCGCTTAATAGTTTCTATAGCCTCTTGAGGACTTGTAACAACTGCAACTTGTCCCTTCCAATCAAAATGCCAGATAGTCTGTTCTGCCGTTAGTTTCCTCTGACTTTCCTTTTTTTCTCCATCCTTTATCTCTAATAGATAGTTGCCACCTTTGTAACCTACTAGCAAATCAGGACAACCTTTTCCCACTGAATGAAGCAACTGGACGCTAGCACCCATCTTTCTTAATGCTTTTGTAACTTCGCTCTGGTTTGAATCTACTCTAGCTGCTCTAAACATTTAAACCTCTTGTTCGAACAAGAGCGGCACAATTTAAAGACACAAATCTTTCATCAACATTTTCAAATAAATAATTCTCACACAGCTTTGCACACGCCTCGCGTTCTGCTGCTGCAACTAAAGCCGCAAACCTTTCAAGCTCTGGCATGAAATCTTTAAATATTCCCCAATCATCACTACCAGCTTCTTTAGCCATTCTTATAATTTCTTCTTTATTCATACCATTCTCCTTTTTCGCCACGGTTTCCTAAATTCCACTGGACTTTACAGTCATCTTCTAACTGCTTTGCTTTTTCTTTTCTTTTTTCTCTTACTAAACTTAAATATTCCATTGTCTTATTTCTATCCTTTACTCTTAGTTGTAGTACATATCTCACTTCGCATCTGTGACGCTCTTGCTCAAGATTCTCCATGCTGTTGCCGCACATAATGGTACTTGTCCGTTTCCAATGGCTTTAAGTCTGTCCACCCTAGCGGCCACCCCATCAGCCATTCGTAATGATTCGGGGTAATCTTCCCAAACACCTTTACCCAATTCCTGCATCCAGCGTGTTTCTGCATTGATGGAGCACAAAAGTTCGCCATCGTTGTCGGAGTATGCAAGTAACCAACATCTTTCCCGAATGTGGTCTGCACCCATGTCTGCCGCTGAAAGTTCAATTGCTTTGGTTTTGTAACCCATCGATTCAAGGTCGTTTGCGGCTTGATTGATGGCATCACGGCTGACGTTTTCGGCAAATACGTACCGGGGAGTGACATCTGCCACGATTCTTCGCATCTCAGGCCAAAGATCATCGGCATTGTTTTTTCCTGCTGCGGCTTTACTGTAAGCCTGACAAGGAAATCCTCCAGATACGACATCAATTCTCCCGCGCCACGCTCTGCCGTCAAAGGTACGAACGTCATCCCAAATTGGGAAATTGGATTTAAAGAATCTGTCATTTTGTCGCTGGACAATTACGCATCTGCAATACCAGTCCAATTCAACGGCACAGACCGTTTTCCATCCAAGCATTTCTGAGGCCAGCAGTCCTCCACCAGCGCCTGCGAAAAGAGCCAACTCATTCACGAAATCTCCCTTTATTGTCATAGTCATGAAGTGATCCTGCATATCTATCTAAAAATTGCTGAGAATTCCTATCAAACCAAAAGTCGTACCACTTCTCATGCTCACCGTTCCTCTGCTTCTCACACATCAGCAAAGCATCAGGAATCTTCGGATCAACTTCTATTCCCTGCTCTGAATCATGTTCTTTCTTTTTGTTGCGCCACATTATCAATATGTTGTCCACCTGATCCGCAATCGATGATGAACCCCTTAAGTCAAACTTGCTCGGCCTAGTCTCATCATTTCCCAACTTACGAATGTGATGCACCAGATGAATATGAATATCGTAATCCCTAGCAACAGCAGTCAACTCGTCAACAAACATCTTCTGCTCGTTATACGAATCCTCACCACCTACACATTTCATCAAACTATCAATGAACATGTGCGTTACACCTAAATCACCAGCACAATATTTTGTTACCGCAATCATCTTCTTCGCAGTAATCATTCCTTGCTGGTCGTAAATAAATAGTTTGTTGTCAGTGAACGATTCAAACCTGTTATAGATTCCCAACATCTTCTGAGTATCTATTTCAGGACTGTAAGTAAATGCATCTCCACCAAATTGACGGATCATCCTGTTAAGCGTCAACATAGGCTTCATCTCAAACGAAGCTATGCAAACCTTCTGCTTCTGCTTCATCAATCCTAAAGCAACTTGCCCTGTCATCATTGATTTACCAGAACCATTCTGACCAGCCCATACAGTTACCTCACCCTTGCGAAACTTAAATGTTTCAGCCATCAAAGGCCACGGAGGAGCTAATGAGTAATCAGGCTTTGGATTTAATATGTTCTCCAGCATGTCATCTAAGTAAACCGAAGCTGGCTTTATATTGGCTTGCATATCTGTCTCTTGTAGATATTTCGCAAAATTAATATTGTCATCATTCAGGAACATAGTCATCAAACTCTCCATACCAACTATCAATTAAAATTCCATTTACTACAGTCAACACTCTTTGTGCTTTTGCGTCAACTAAAAAATCATGAAGCCTTTTCGCTTTTTGATAGTCTTTACATCCAGAAACATGAACAGTCATCCCAATTACAAACCGTAAATCCAACGCAGCAGGGTTTTCGTGCTGCAATATTTCTATCTCAGGATAGTCAAAAGTACCGTTATTTTTATTCCATGACTTCCAGTCAGGTGTCGGAGCATGAGAAATCCATACGCCAAAAGGCTTAAAACCGTCTATACGCTGTTTAATCAAGGCTTCATGACCACGCATATCAACCCCCTATTTTTTTCGCCTCAAAAGCCGTTTTTGCCCAAGTTGGCATCGCGGAAGTTTTAGGTTGCGTAGATGTATCATCATCCCATCGCTTTGCATTTAGCCAACTCGCGGCATGGGGAATAAATTCAGCGTCGCGCCCGTATCGTGACTGGGAAACAGATCGG
>OKRQ01000020.1_pt1 | contig 8510 bp, 13 predicted proteins | sample 1601101 | NCBI WGS metagenome assembly OKRQ01 (sample SAMN07581548, study PRJEB24739) | freshwater metagenome | place: Singapore | collected 2015-04
GTTTCCCAGTCACGATAGTTTGTACCTTGATGAAATTGGACATCCTGTTTCATTACTCAAGGAGCAACTATCGTGAATAAGCGAGAAGCAAAAAAAATAGTGGGTAATGCGGATACCGAGGAACTCAGCAAAATCTTGGCAGATTTAGATAAGAAAGATTTCTTGTTTCTTGAACAAGATATTCTATTGAAGAAAGCCTGTAAGGTTTTGTTGAAAGATAACACAAAATAAGATAAACTAGGGTTTATATTAGAGAGGAGATACCGATGGAACACGCCATCATTGTTCATTCGCCCGAGTATGCGAATTGGGTTTTTGACCCTAAGCATCCAACTCAAGGGCGTAGGTTTCTTCATGCCCGAAATAAATTGATTCTTGAGGGTCAGAAGCGCCGTCTCAATGTTTACGAGATTGAACCTGTCATGCCATCTATGGATGAGATTCATGCTGTTCACGATATGACTTACGCCCATGATGTAATTGTTCGCGGCGAATCCGGAGAATGGGAAGGTCCGCGTCATGACCTTGGCGAACTAGCCAAGATGTTTGTCGGCGGTACTTTGACTGCTCTTGATTCTTTGATTGATTTCAAAACTCGATTGGCTGTTCACTTCCCGGGCGCCAAGCATCACGCGATGCGTGACTATTCCAGCGGCTTTTGTGTATTCAATGATTTCGCTGTTGCCGCAACTAAGGCAACGAATGAGTACGGACACCGTGTTGCTATCTTTGATTGCGATGCTCACCATGGTGACGGCACCGAGGTATTGCTCAAATCAAATAAGAATGTTTTGACTTTCTTGGTCCATGAGTACGGCATCTTCCCCGGAACTGGTTTACTCAGCGATTATCGCGCTCGCGCTTACAACTTCCCACTTGCGGGCGCAACTGGTGATGAAGGCTTGCTCTCTGCTACCGAGATGTTTCTCGAGTCATGCGAGGAGTTTCAGCCGACAATGATTTTTGTTGCCTGTGGTGCTGACGGTCTCAAGAATGACCCGCTCTCATCCCTCGAATATACGAAGGATGGTTACTTCAAATCCATGCGGATGATTCGCGAGCGCTATCACGACCACCCAATCCTGCTTGGTGGAGCAGGTGGCTACCAGCCTGATACGGAAACGCCTGACCTATGGGCAAGCGCCGCGCTTGGACTCATGGCTTTACCTACCGAGGTTGCGAAGCCTTAGCCATTACCATTAGTCATCTAATCCCTAGGAGACCCGATGACAACTCTTGCCGCTTTTCAAGGAGATGGTTGGGCAATTATCGGAGCAGACTCTCGAGCAACAGATGAAGGCGGAAGAGTTTTTGATTTATCGACTCCAAAGATTGTTGAGAATGGCGATTATCTAATCGCTGTAAGTGGCGCATCTCGCGGTGGCAATCTTGCTCAATTCGGATGGAATCCACCCAAGGCACCTAACTCAGTCAATATCGATAACCTAGATAAGTTTATGACTCGCAAACTTATCCCTTCTTTGCGTTCGTTTTTTATCTCTGAAGGCTTTGATGCCAAAGATGATGGAGCCGCGGCGTTTCAGGATTCTTCTTTCATCATCTCAGTCAATGGAGTTTTATATCCAATCGCTGAGGATTATTCATGGGATAGAGATAGGCGCAATGTTTATATCGGTGGCTCAGGTGGAGATGTCGCTCTCGGCGCGATGCTTGGACTCGGGATACTCAATTGCTATGACGACCCAAAGAAGGCAGAACGGATTATCAAGAAGGCAATCACAATCGCAACCCAATGGGATGCGTACTCGAGCCTTCCACTTTGTATCGAAACACAGTTTGCCTAATTACTAAATCTCTAGTATCCTCTACCCCAGTTGTATATCCATACAACATGAGAGGAATATATGAACGAGAACCAAGAGGTCATTGACCAAAAGTTCAGTCAGATAGTAAACAAACCTGTAATCAAAGCAAAGCGTCCACCCGCAAAGTTTCCTGAATTGCGTTACTTGTGGGGAATTACTTTACTTGGAACTTTCGTCTTGATGGTTGTTGCTTCGATTGTTCAAACCTTCCTTGGCATCTAAGCCACAGGAACAAACAACACTAACTAAATACTGTCCATTAGGAGCGGGGATTACTCGTAAGCATTGATGCGAGTGATTCCCGTTTCTAGTTTCTCCATCTCGTCGATGAATTGTAGGAAGTACGCCTTCTCCCCGATGTCCAGTTCCCGATAATGATGATGACAAAAGAATAATTCTCCTTGTAAGAAAAAGGCTTTGACTAAAGCGCGAGCGCTACATTTATCGCATTGCTCAATGAAAGCAACAATCTCATCGCTTTTCATTTTTCTTTTCCATCGGTCGGCGTTCTCTTTCTGAACCATCTTTGTTGAGAAGTACAACCATACCGTCGCGGATAATCATGCGCCGAGATTTCCAGCCATGATGTTTCTTTCTCTGTCCGCTACTCACTTCAATCCCTTTTTGACTCCAGCCTTGGTGATTGGTCCGCCTGTAATCCATGCTCGGCAAGTTCTCGCTGAGGCGCACTTGAAATCAAAAGCCTCGCAATATCCGAGTTCGCCCGCCTCGACCGTATCCCAAGATTCTGTTCCGCTTCCGCCGATGGCTAAACCAGCATTGATACATTCCAGCATCTCGGGCGTTTGGATAAAGGCGGCGCAGTTCCCGCACCGCTGTTTCTTGGCTTCCTCGGCGCTAACGCCCCATTCAGCCCCCATCTTTGCCCAGTAGTCATCATTAGGCTCGGATGGATTCAAAGGACCGTAGGAAGCCGTTTCTATGGCTTTGGCACGGTTCTCGAGATTAGCCCTTACATCCTGAGTCGCCGTTGGGCAGGTTGCCTTGATAAGTGCGTGGACTGCTGAAGTAAGGGTCATGGCATAAGTGTATCGAACATCTGTTCGAGCCAAATTTAGTATCAAATTTGTACGCACAATGTACGCACAATCTGTACAAAACTCCTCGGATTCTGTACAGAACTTAGGATGATTTCTAACCCCCGTTATGTTATACTGGTGTTGTCCGAGAGGAGGACACCATGGCTCAGAAAACTTACAGAGCGACTGTTGAAGTCGATTCAAAAATTCATACCTTCGAGCGCAAGACATCTAACTATTTCACTTGGGCAATCATCACTCAGGAAGAAGGAACTGGAAAACTTGCTTGCTCGTTTCATCAAAATTACCGCTCGGTCGAAGCCAAACAACAGAGCAACCGCAGACATTACTGGTTGAAACAAATACAGGTAGTTCAAGCATTAGAAATCAAAGATAACTAACCCCAGTTGTGATATACTTGAGGTGTCCTGAGAGGAGGACGAAAATGAAGAAAGTGTTCCAAGTCGAGTTCAAAGGCGAAAAACAAAAATACACATTCGAAACCAAGCAACAGGCTGAGGACTTCGCAACTATTCAAGCGGTCTTTGGCGGCAAGAAATACATCATCCAAGCAATCATCGTAAACGAGGAGGTAGCAAAGTGACTACTGAAGCAATCGCAAAAGTTGTGGCTGTTGCCGATAAGCCTGTCGAGCAATATCCAATCAAACCTAAAGTTGGCGACATCTTCTACACATCGTGGGGATACGACCAAACCAATGTTGAGTTTTTCAAAGTAGTCCGTGTTTCGGCTTCATCTGTATGGGTTCAAGAAACAGGACAAAAACGCGAGTATGCCGATTACGGCGGTGGCGATTACTGGACAACTGTTTCCGACGGTCAGCCTCTAGTTCGTGAATTCCGCAATCGTGAAACTGGCGAATTCGAAAAAGTCGTGGCTCCTATCTCGGTCCATCGAATCAAAGAAGGTCGCGAAGGCAAGCCATGTATCAGAATCAACTCATTCACAATCGGATGGTTTTGGGATGGACAACCTGTTCATGCCTCAACTGGACACTAAGAAAGTACATCAATGAGATTCTATAAGTTTTATTGCGAGTATTGCGGAAAGCAAAAAACGAAAACGATATTCCCAACAGGGTCAATGTCTAACCAACAAAAAATCATGGCAGGAATTATGGTTTGTGATAACCATAAAGAGAGAGCAATCAATCAACTCAAAGGGAGGAAATAAATAATGGCTACAAGGTCACTCATAGGAATCGTGAATCCCCAAAGCGGAACCATCACGACTATCTACAATCACTTTGACGGTTACCCTCAAGGTGTCGGTGTCCAACTTGCTTTGAACTATGGCGAGAAGGAAACCAAGCGTCTTATCAAACTTGGCAATCGTCGAAGTCTTGGCGGTAAGCCATCCAAGAAAGATACCTTCAGCGGCGAATACGAGTATCCAGTCATTCACTTCTCGTTCGCGCAACTCGAGGAATATGTGACTCGAACAGATGTTCGATATGTTTACATCGGTCAGCACATCGCGGGATACGGATTCGCTTGGACCGCTTACTCGGTCGAGTATGGTCCTGAGCATGACATCGCCAAGGGCATCATCGACAAGAGCCTCAAGCGTCTCGGCATCGTTCGCCCCGAGGTCAAATTCGAGGCAACTCACGCCGCTTAGTTTGAATACGGAAAGGGGTGATAAGTCAATGTGTGAGTGCGAGTTAGATAACGATTACCTGACTTTATGCGATGAGCATAAACAAGAACTGGAGAACCTAAAGAAGAACCCGCCCTTATGGGCTATTAGAGCGAGGAAAGGCAAGTAAAAAATCCCAATAATTCGTGGTTATCGAATTGAATAACTACCCCCAGTTTGATATACTGGACCTGTCCTGAGAGGAGGACGAAATGGCTAAAAGAAGTCAGATAGCGGTGGGTCAAGAATGGGCTTACCAAAGAAGCCGTCAGCATCAACATTCGCCATGGGGCGGATATGAGAAAGCGGTCATCGTTGCGGTTGAACCTTACGAACAAAGTAAATATCGTGGGGAAATTTTTCAAAGAGCAACTGGCAATGGTGTCAAAGTTGAGATTCAAACCCATTGGGCGGGTAAACCACAAACAATCACAAAGGTTGTTCAGTTGAGCCAGTTATGGAAACCATGGGCTGAGTACGAAGTTGCTCAGGCTGAATATGTTGCTGAATGGAAAATCGCTCAGGCTAAAGCCGAGGTTGCTAAGGCTGAGAGACAGAAATTCCAAGAAGAGGTTTACCAACCTGCTTTGAAGGAATTCATCAATGCGGTCGAAGCAATCAGCGGTCGGAGATTGAGTACTTACACGGAAATCAAAGAATTGCCAATCGAAGTGATTCAGGCAATTACCGAGGCAATCAAAGAAAAGGCGGTGGCATAAATGGGTTGGGATGTTGAACAGGTCGGAAGCAATATCACCACTAAGAAATATCTTGAATGGGAAATCAAGCGCGACTATCCAGCACTTGAACTTGTGAAGTTAGTCGAAGGTAAAAACAACTACGGTCAGAAACCATTCTTCGCCGCGTTCAAGAAAGAGGACGGCACGATATTCGCCGCGGTCTTTCTAACTCGACGCAAGAACGGAAGTGTGGCTGTCAAGATTGTTCAGGAAAGCGAAGGTCCATGGGACACCGCCCCTGCCTCATTCATCAAGTTACTTACTCCAACTCAAAGCGCGTTTGCGGATGAATGGAGGAATCGCTGTGTGGCGTAACTGGTTTATGTATCGTCGTAATGAGAAGATAGTCCTCACTCGATTGAGGAGGTCTACCGATGCTCGAACTACTCGCGCTCGTTATCAGTTTGCTCGCCTTCGGATTCTCGTTCAAGGCGTATCTTGATTCACGATGGATTGAGATTGATTGGCACCTAAACGATGACGATGAGAGCGTCTAAGTTTCGTAATTCCTCAACCTTGAGTTGATAGTTTTGTACTTGTTTTCCTTCAGGTCCAGTCATCAAGGGTGGTCGCACTTTCATATCTGCGATGCGATTCCATCCATGAACTGTGACCTTGATTAGTCCTCGAACTTCCTCGGCTGTACACCACAAAATAAAATCCGCTTTCTTCTCGAGGTAAGGCATCTGCGCGACTGAGATTGCTCTGCCCCAGTCATTCCAAAAATCAGGATTCCAAGTCTTGACCTCGCATCTTCCAACTTTGGTATTGATGTCGCATAAGCCGTCGTACTCGATATTAGAAAAATACGGATAGGCGTCAATGCGTCGATTGATAAAGAACTGATAAGCGCCCATCTCTCCGTAACGACCGATGACATGGCTACTCAATAGATTGCGGTAATGACCTTTGACATTCTGATATTTCTCAAAGGTATCTTGGGCTAGATTCTCGGCGTACTCACGATGGTCGGGATTGAGAAATACAGTAGTCATCAAAGATTCTTCATATCCCATTGATTGCTTTGCGTCATTGACATAGGAGCAATGCTTGGGATAACTGACCTCGATTCATAGAGCGCCAACAATATCGCTTCAGCCCTATCGGGAGAAGATACGCCGCGCTTCTTCATATCTACCTTTGATTCAATCACGATACGACCCGAGGCATCTGAGTAATAGGTCGGACCAGCCAACTGAGCCAAAACAAATCGGTCGCACTCAAGTCGAACTTCTTGCTTTCCGTCTCTCGGTTGTATCAGGTTGCGGGCGTTCCACCACATCTCGGCTCTTTGATTCTTGAACTTACCTTGGTCCTTTGGCTTTTCTGCGACATTGACTCCGATTATCTTGGCGGCTAATTGGCGCTCGCGAACCCATCTATCGAGAAGGGATACAACTCCCCAACCTAATCCGATTGTGTCTACTTTGACTTGTACCAAATCTTGTACCTCTCGGGACTTATGTTCATCAACGCACTTCTCAATCTCACGCATGACAACTGCGGCGACATCAACTGCGTTGGCGTTCTGTTTACCCGATGAGCGGTGAATGATACTGATTCGATAACCGTCTGCCTTTGCGATAACAAACTCATCTCCACCGTCGGAGGCAATATCAACTCCAAGGCGAATAACCTTAGATTGAATTGGTTCTTCATTGTGCGTGGCTTCTTCAGCCCATGCGAAGGGGATGACCTTGCCAGTAGATGCTTTAGGAAAGCGAGCGTGGATACGAGCCTCAACGAATGGTGAGTCATCACCAAACTCAGAGATGACATCGCGAACCCAAGTCTCATCAACGAGGTGCGTCTTGACCTCATGCGCCTCAATGTAATCAGGGCAGGATTTACAAATACCTGTCGGCTCGCCTGTGAAGTTTGGTGTGTCATAGGCGCTGATTGGAATGACATTGTAAAGCGGACTCGAGCAGATTCTTTCAAACCATGTCTGTTCGCTATCGGTCGGCGGGTTACCAAGAACAAGAAGTTTTGTGTTGCCACCTGTCATCAATGCTTCAAGTGCTGTACCAATGACATCGGAGATACCGCCCGCCTCATCAACAACAATCAAAAGGTTTGGCGCGTGGATACCCTGAATGGCTGTTTCATCGTGAGCGCTTGGACTAAATCCATATCCAACAACTGTGTCATCAATCTTCCATTGTGTTGTAAGAATCTCGCCCGGCAAATCATTCTTGACATGAACTCGGCGAATGTTTGCCCACATAATGTTTCTGACCTGTCGGAATGTTCCTGCTGTTGTTATCGCAATCGCTGTTCCGGGAGCATGAACTGATAACCACCATGCCACCGCTCTAGCGGCTAAGTGAGACTTTCCGGGCGCATGGCAAGCGGGTACAACTGTTCTTTTATTTTCTCTAATCGATAAAAGAATTTCTTTTTGTTTTGACCAAAGTGTTTCGCCCAATCCTGTTTCAACAAATCCAACAGGGTCGTTCTCCCATCTAGCCCATGGGTTTTTCAACTCAGCATCGAGAATAACGGCGAGCGCATGACGCTCTTCATCTGTGAGCATTGCGAGAAGCGTCGCTTGTTTCTGCGGGTCGCTCTCAAGAAACTTATCGAGAAGTCTTTCAGTCACTAGATACTCCACCATCCAACTCGGCGCCAAGCATCAGGATTCTCTTTGAGCCATTGTTTGTGAGCCTTGTTGAGTTCCGTCCAGTTTGGCTCATGCGTATCCCTGCCACACTCAGGACATTTCTCCGCATTGACATATTCGTAAATATGACGGCACCCATTCATTTCTTTCGCGCTTCTAAAACCTTGGCTATCTTGTCTTGTAACTCGCCCATTGAAACCGTTACCTTGACCTCAGAATACGATTGACTCAAAATCTCTTGGCGTTCTATCTTGCCAAACTCTTCAGGCACCTGACGCTCGAGCCACCATGCGGATGCTTTCCAATCGCCTTGACCTGCCGCGCTGGATATGACTGCGACCTTCTTGGCTACTGCCTCGGCTCGCGCCCGCGTCACGGACTCTAAAAACTCTAAATAAATCTTCTCTTCAGGTTTAGGTTTAGCGTTGGCGATTGTGTTGAGGCGCTCCTTCTCAATCAATCCTCGACTCATCCAGTTATAGAAAGTGGCTTCAGAGATACCGACCATGCCTACCGATTTAGAAATTGGTGCGCCTAAGACAATCAGGTTCAGTAATTCTTCGCGCTTGACTGGTTCTAACAGCGCGGGCTTCCGTCCTGTTTTCTTCGCTACCGCTTTTGA
>OKRQ01000021.1_pt1 | contig 8410 bp, 11 predicted proteins | sample 1601101 | NCBI WGS metagenome assembly OKRQ01 (sample SAMN07581548, study PRJEB24739) | freshwater metagenome | place: Singapore | collected 2015-04
CCCAGTCACGATATAAATGCTGCAGGATGTTTTTATTGAGTTATTTGGATTGATTATTGCTGGAAAATTGAAGCCAGTTGTTGGCGCTACATATCCGTTATCGCGCGCGGTTGAAGCGCATCAAGCCATGTTGGCGCGAAAGACTGTCGGCAAGATCGTGCTCAATCCCGCGGAGTAGCAGCGCGTAAAATCAGGTATTCTTCGCTTCGCTTTTCTATTGCCCCCCTAGCTCAGTCGGTAGAGCGTTTCCATGGTAAGGAAAAGGTCATCGGTTCGATTCCGATGGGGGGCTCGAATATTTGTGAAGCTTGGCGGGGTAGCTCAGCCTGGTAGAGCAAGCGGCTCATAATCGCTGTGTCGTGGGTTCAAATCCCGCCTCCGCTACCAACTAATCGCGCGTTCAGGAGTAAATCCAGGACGCGCGATCTTTTTTCTACTTCGCGTGCAAGTTCTGGGTCGAGTATTGCGGTGAGTTCGCCGAGATATGCGTGATCGCGGATGAGGTTGCGGCGCATGATCGGGCCGTGGTGTGCGATGGAGTTTCGTAGGTTACGGATTTCGCGGGCTTTGTTGTAGAAGTCTTCGCGCCGACCTGGATAGACGGGCATGTACTTAATTATCTTCAGCCATATTGTTTCGTGATACCGCTTACCAAGTAACTTTATCCAAAATGAGAGACTCATATTATGAACAACCAGAATTGGCGTTAAGAATTCTTTACGTTTACTTAGAGATTCGGTGGTTCTTTCAATATCTCTAGATTCACCATCAAATAAAAGATTTGGTATCTTCCACCACTCTTTTTCTTCATAGATAAGTGCAAGTGCCTCGTAAACAAAGTTACGTAGGGTAGATTCGAAGGCCTGAATATGTACCCAGAGTGCAGCTGCAATTTCTGCACGAAAGAAAAAGATTTCATATTGACTTGTATTTATTTCGGGTTGCATTGTAAAGTTTCTCTTATAGCCCCAGGTGAACTTGAGAAATCATTTGCCGCCTGGGGATTTCTATTTGATGTGCAAAGATAAAGTGCTATATTTCCACCAGAGCCCCGGACGGAGTTACGAAAGTAGCTAGCGCGCCGGGGATTTTTATTTCAATTCAAAGAACGATTAAGATCTGGTCAAGAGCCCCGGACGGAGTTACGAAAGTGACTTACGCGCCGGGGACGTTTTTTCTCCTCTGTATGCGGGAAAAACCTTCCCTTTTGCCACATCCACGCAGGCTGGGTATTCTCACGCCCCTGTTCATAAGTAATAGGTAAAGAAATAAGGAGTCACCATGGCCAGCAAGAGCGCGGATGTCCGCCCAAAGATCACTATGGCGTGCGTTGACTGCAAAGAACGTAACTACATCACCAAGAAGAACCGCCGCAACGATCCAGATCGTATGGAGCTCAAGAAGTACTGCCCACGTTGCAAGGCATCAACTCTTCACCGCGAAACTCGTTAATTAAGAGCCAGCTATGGCTGGATCAATTCGCATCTGTTTAATCGCAGATAATTTCTTAGAAGATTTTGCGCAATGCGTCTCCTCTATCCGCGCACACACCCAAACTCCGATTTCCATATTCGCATCCGGCAAAGAGAATCAATCCGTTGAGGCGATGTTTCGTGATGAAAGCGTGACGTGGCAGAAAAACAAATTAGGGTGGGGACATTCGGTCAATCACTTCTTAAATACCGTGACCGAAAAGTATGTGGTGATTATGGATCCCTCTACGAATTTCACTGGTGATGCGATTACGCCAGTCATAAAGAAATTGGATGAGGGATTCCAAGGTGTGGGTTGGCGTGGTGGATTGATGAATATTGAAGATGAGTGGCGCAGCGTTGATGATCGCGGCGAAGGTGAAGTCGATGTGCTCTTCAGTTATTTCTTTGCGATGGATCGGGAGTTTGCGTTGAAAGCCGGGGGAGCAAATCCTTCAGCGACGTATTATCGAAATGCAGATATTGAAATGTCTTTGGGGCTACGTGCGGCCGGTGGAAAGTTGTGGCAGATGGAGTTGCCGTTAATTCAGGGTCGCCATCACGGGTATCACGACGTGGATGCGGATTACCGCGAGAAGAATTCGAAGAAGAATTACGGGCGGATTCTTGAGAAATATCGCGGTCGTACAGACATCTTGAGTGCGCGGAGATAACCTTCTGCTTATGAGCGAATTGCTTTCGAATCACACCAGCCTTCATATTGGTGGGCCGGCGAAAACATTCGTGCGTGCAACAACAGAAGAAGAACTAGTAAATGCCGTCAAGGCTGCTGATGCAGCGGGTGAAGAAGTCTTGATTATGGGCGGCGGATCCAATGTCTTGGTGGCTGACTCCGGCTTTGCGGGAACGGTGATTCACGTGGAGACAAAGGGAAATTCGTATCACGTGGATGCATGCAGCGGGGGAATGATCACTGTTGCTGCGGGTGAAGATTGGGATGGATTTGTTGCGTGGATCTTGGATAAAGGTTTTGCTGGACTTGAAACGATGTCAGGAATTCCCGGAACTGTGGGCGGTGCGCCAATTCAAAATATCAGTGCATATGGCCATGAAGTTTCAGAAGTGATTGCGCGAGTGCGAACATGGGATCGCAAGACAGGGGCGTATAAGACTTTCTCAAATTCAGAATGCGAGTTCTCGTATCGGTCATCAGTATTTAAGAAGAATCCTGGGCGTTATGTGATTATCGATGTGACCTTCCAATTACGAAATGGTGAGATGAGTCTGCCGATTACATATAAAGAGTTAGCAAGTTATCTGGGTGTGGAGCTCGAAGCCCGAGCTTTAGTAAGCGATGTTCGCAAAGCGGTTTTAGCGCTTCGTGCAGCAAAGGGAATGTTGTTGGATTCCAACGATCACGATACGTGGTCAGCGGGATCATTCTTTGTTAATCCAATATTGAGTGCGGAAGCTGCAGCGAAATTACCTGCCGATGCACCGCGATGGATACAAGATGATGGTCGAGTTAAAACGTCAGCGGCATGGTTAATGGAGCACGCGGGAGTGAAGAAAGGCCAGATTCACAATGGCGCTGGAGTATCAAGTAAACATGTGCTGGCTTTAGTGAATACTGGAAGTGCGACAGCAGCAGATATTGTTGATATGGCGCGGTTAGCTCGTAGCGCAGTGAAAGATAAATTTGGAATTGTTTTAGAACCAGAAGTGCAGTTTGTGGGCCTTAGTTTATGAAGAGATTAATTGCGCTGACCTTATTGTTGATGGCATCTGCTTTTCCAGTAAATGCGCACAGCACTTTGGTGAGCTCTAACCCTGCTGCAGATTCCACGGTCGTTGATTTCCCAATGGAAGTAACGCTGACATTTAATGAAGAGTTGTTAAAGGTTGGCCAAGAGAATCCAAATAAAGTGGAAGTTTTTGATGAATCAGGTGTTTTAGTTTCAGGAGCATCTGTTTTATCGGGCGCGAGTATTGCGGCGCCTGTGGGAATAAATGGCAATGGTGCATACACAGTGAAGTATCGCGTGGTCTCAAAAGATGGCCATGTGGTGGAAGATGAATATCAATTTAACGTGGAGTCACCGATTGCAATTGCAACCCCAATATCTGCGCCGGTTGAGCCAGCTGAAGATGGACCGAATTTATTGATCAGGATTGTTGTGCTTGCTGCCCTTGGTTTCGGGGTATTTATTTCATTTCGGAAAGCAAATTCTTTATTCGGGTCACGCCCTCGATGATGTCTTCATCAGAAGTCGCGTAAGAAAGTCGTAGGTATCCCGAAGGACCGAAAGCCTCACCGGGAACTACTGCGACTTCCGCTTCTTCAAGTATGAGCGAAGCAAGTTCAGCAGAAGTACTTGGACGACGGCCACGAATTTCCTTGTTAAGAACACCTTTAACAGACGGATAAACATAGAAAGCTCCTTGTGGTGTGGGGCATTCAATACCAGGGATTTCGTTTAGTAACTTCACGATTAATTTACGGCGGCGATCAAAGGCTTCGCCCATCTTCTTAACTGCAGAGAGATCATTGTTGAGCGCAGCGATGGCAGCGCGTTGTGCGACATTAGAGACGTTGGAAGTTAAGTGAGATTGCAAGTTTGTGGCGGCTTTGATGACATCTTTCGGTCCGATCATCCAACCCACGCGCCAACCTGTCATGGCATATGTTTTTGCAACGCCGTTGAGGATGATGGTCTTGTCTGCCATTCCTGGAACAAGAACAGGAAGTGATGGAGCAGTAGCGCCGTCATAGAGAAGGTGTTCGTAAATTTCATCAGTAATAACCCAGATATCGTTCTTGAGTGCCCACTCACCGATTGCTTTGACTTGTTCAGGAGAATAAACCGAACCAGTGGGGTTTGATGGAGAGCAGAAGAGAATCGCTTTAGTTTTAGAAGTGCGAGCTTTTTCAAGTTGCTCAACGGTGACCATGTAATTCTGAGTTTCATCAGCAAAGACTTCAATTGCATTTCCGCCTGCGAGTATGATGCATTCTGGATACGTAGTCCAGAAAGGTGAGGGGAGAATTACTTCATCATCTTTATCAACGATGGTGGCGAATGCTTGGTAGACCGCTTGCTTTCCACCGTTAGTGACTAGAACTTGATCGGCAGTAATGTCGTAATTGGAATCGCGTTTAGTTTTCTTCACAATTGCTTCGCGTAATTCTGGAAGACCTGGTGTTGGCGAATAGCGATGGTTTGCGACAACTTTTGTTGCGGCTGCGGCGGCTTCAACGATGTAATCCGGAGTTGGAAAATCTGGTTCGCCGGCGCCAAAACCAATAACGGGACGGCCAGCTGCTTTGAGGGCCTTTGCCTTTGCATCGACAGCCAAGGTCGCCGACTCGGCGATAGCGGCGATTCGTGCGGAAATACGCGGTTTGGTCACGGGCGGGAGTCTTCCATAAGCGGGCTTGAGCGCGAGTTAGACCTTGAGGGGGTCCCTCACCTACACTTCCTCCTCCTGGCGCTTGCTTGATCGGGTAATAAAAAAATCTGATTATGAAAAGTCCATGCTTTTGCATGTCTTCTTCAAGGAAGAGATGTTGAAGCGCCTCGAAGGGCAGTAGCTCAACTGGCCAGAGTTCCGGTCTCCAAAACCGGCGGTTGGGGGTTCAAGTCCCTCCTGCCCTGCGCAGTTGTTAGTACGAGACGAAAGGAAACGAGATGAGTGAGAACTCAGAAGGCAAAGAGTTAGGTTTCTTTGCGCGCATTGCTCTTTTCTATCGCCAAGTTATCAATGAACTTCGCAAAGTTGTGTGGCCTTCACGAAATATGTTGACCACATACACAGGCGTAGTTCTCGTGTTCGTGTCCTTCATCATCGCAGTGGTTTCACTCTTTGATCTTGGTCTAACCAAATTAGTTTTCTTTGTTTTCGGCGAGTAAATAGAAGGAGGGATGATGAGCGAAGAGCAATTAGTAGCGGCTGCTGAAGAAGCGGTGATCACTGCAGATGTTGATACTGATATTGAACTTGAAGAGGAAGAAGTTCAAGAGCAGGTATCTCCTGAAGTTGCTGCATTCCGCGCAGACTTAGCATCCCAACCTGGCGACTGGTATGTCGTCCACTCATATGCCGGATTTGAAAAGCGCGTAAAGGGAAATCTTCTCCAGCGCATTCAGTCACTTCACATGGAGGATTACATCTTCCAGATCGAAGTACCTGAAGAAGAAGTAACAGAAATCAAGAATGGTCAGCGCAAGCAAGTAAAGCGCAATGTTTATCCTGGCTATGTTCTTGTCCGCATGGATCTCACCGATGAATCATGGTCATGCGTGCGTAATACCCCTGGTGTTACTGGCTTCGTAGGAAACTCACATCACCCAAGCCCACTTCCACTGTCGGAAGCAGAGAAGATGTTGATGCCACGCGAGCTCAAGAAGACGATGAAGCCTGACGTTAAAGTCGTTGATTTCTCAGTCGGCGAATCCGTCACCGTTATGGATGGCCCATTCGCAACCTTGCCGGCCACAATCTCTGAAATCATGCCAGAGCAAGCAAAACTCAAGGTTCTCGTTTCGATCTTTGGTCGCGAGACCCCTGTTGAACTTTCATTCCACCAGGTACAGAAGATCTAAGAAGATTTAATAAAGAGGAAAACAAGGAGACGAACATGGCACCGAAGAAGAAGGTCCAAGCACTTATCAAGCTCCAGATTCAAGCTGGTGCTGCGACTCCTGCGCCACCAGTTGGTCCAGCGCTCGGTCAGCATGGTGTCAACATCATGGACTTCGTCAAGCAGTACAACGCTGCGACTGAGAAGCAAAAGGGCGAGATCATCCCGGTTGAAATTACCGTTTTCGAAGATCGCTCATTCACATTCATCACAAAGACTCCGCCAGCATCTCGCTTGCTACTTAAGGCAGCAGGACTTGAGAAGGGCTCATCAGTTCCTCACAAGGACAAGGTTGGATCAGTCACCTGGAAGCAGTGCGAGGACATCGCTACTTTGAAGAAGGATGATTTGAACGCCAATGATGTAAAGGCGGGCGCAAAGATTATTGCTGGAACTGCACGTTCGATGGGAATCGTCGTAAAGGACTAGTAATAAAGAAAAACTAAATAGAAATGAAATATGTGGGAGGACCGCGCTGGTCCGTTAACACCACAACTTCAATAGCTCCACTAACAGAAAGAAGAAGAAATGAAGCGCAGTAAGAAGTACACAGCCGCCGCGGCGAAGGTCGAAGAGGGCAAGCTATACATGCCACTTTCCGCGATGAAGGTCGTTAAAGAAACAAACGTAACTAAGTACGACGCATCCGTTGAAGTTTCAATGGTGCTCGGTGTTGATCCGAAGAAGGCAGATCAAGCTGTTCGATCCACCGTTAACTTGCCACATGGAACTGGTAAGACCGCACGCGTACTTGTATTTGCAACCGGGCCACGCGCTGATGAAGCACGTGCTGCTGGCGCCGACATCGTTGGTGGCGATGAGTTAATTGAAGAGGTAAATGGCGGTCGTCTTGATTACGACGCAGTTGTCTCAACTCCAGAATTGATGGGTAAGGTCGGTCGTCTTGGAAAGGTTCTCGGTCCACGTGGATTGATGCCAAACCCAAAGACCGGAACTGTTACAACCGATGTCGCGAAGGCAGTTTCTGATATCAAGGGCGGAAAGATCGAATTCCGCGTTGATAAAGATTGCAACCTTCACTTCATCATCGGTAAGTCATCCTTCACCGCAGAACAACTTGCAGATAACTACGCAGCAGCCTTCGACGAAGTTCTTCGTGCAAAGCCTGCATCATCTAAGGGCCGTTACATTCGCAAAGCGGTCGTATCAACAACGATGGGACCTGGCGTTCCACTTGATACGAACTACGCTCGCGAAGGCGGACCAATAATCCAGTAACACGTTGTTTGCGGATGGCCTGAAGAAGGTCTGGGCGGTACGCAATCTTCGTCGTTTAGTCATATCCCGATTCGTTTCGAATCTGGGAAATGGTCTTGGACCCGTTGCTGTTGCATTCGGCGTACTTGAACTCCCTAATGGTGACGGTAAATCGCTATCGCTAGTGATGGCATCAACTTCGTTAGCGCTGGTTTTATTTTCACTTCTTGGTGGAGTCATCGGAGATCGTTTTCCGCGCGCATGGGTTGTTGGTGGCGCTGATGGTCTCTTAGCGATTCTGGTGATAGCAAATGGCCTCGCGTATGTAACTGGGAATGGAAGCGTAATCCTTTTTACTGTCGTCGGATTTTTTGGCGGCGTTCTCAATGCCATTTGGTATCCCGCGATGAGTGCGCTCACAAGTGACTTAGCAGATCCTGAAATTCTGCAAGATTCCAATGCCGCAACGATGTTGAGTGGAAATATCGCGCTGATTCTCGGTACGGCAATCGCAGGAGTCATCGTTGCAACGATCGGTCCAGGTTGGGCGATCATTATCGATGGAGTGACATTCCTGATTGCGGGATTACTCGTGTATTCAATGAGGTCTGCAACTCCAGTTGTGGAACGTTCTGAATCGTCTTCCACTATCCATGAGATGAAGACCGGTTGGCGCGAATTTAGTTCGAGGCGTTGAGTATTTCTTGTCGTAATTTCATTCTCGTTTGTGGTCTCGATGGAGCGCGCTGTGTATCCAGTGCTAGGTCCACTTGTTGCTGATGAAAAACTCGGGGGACCAAAGCCATGGTCTGTGATTCTCGCAACCTGGGCGATTGGTTCTGTTGTGGGAGTTCTCTTTGCTGCGAAGGTTCGACCTCGTTATCCGATTCGCGTTGCCATCATTGTGCAATTCCCACTTTTCCTCTGGTTCTTTAGCTTGGGCAACACAACGAATGTCTACTTGATTGCGATCTTCTCGTTCTTTGTAGGAATTGCTTTCGATTTCTTCTATGTTTTATGGGTCACGACTCTGCAGCAACATATTCCGAAAGAATCATTATCAAAGGTCATGTCGTATGACGTACTGGGTTCTTTAGCTCTATCGTGACTGGGAAAC